>Ga0214921_10002156_pt1 | contig 32385 bp, 29 predicted proteins | sample LL1505_MetaG_FD_177992 | JGI IMG/M metagenome (GOLD analysis project Ga0214921, IMG submission 177992) | Freshwater microbial communities from Lake Lanier, Atlanta, Georgia, United States - LL-1505 | ecosystem: Environmental > Aquatic > Freshwater > Lake | place: USA: Georgia | collected... | reverse complement strand
CGGACAGTATGACAAAAACAGAAGTTAACACAAGTGCAGTATATATATCTCTTGTACCCATCCATGCCATAGCAAAAACCAATATTTGTTTGGTAATAGAGAGTTTCAAATATTCTTCTACGGATTTACTAAATTGGATAGTTATGAATTTAGAACCTATATTCAGTAATATCATAATAACCCCTGCAAAAAATTTACTGTTATTTAAAAAAAATATATGATCGTGTAAATAATGAAAAAAACCAAACAATGTTTTAGGCATAGGTATTTCTGCTTGGGTTTGTGGTTCTTTATTTGTACTTTTAATAATAGGTGTTGCTGTTGGTGTTGTTGCAGTATCTTCTTTTGTTTTCTCTCGTTTAGGCATATTATAAATACAATGATAATAAAAGATATGAGTAGGTATCCTATATTATAATCAGAATTTTCTATAAATCTTGTGAAAAAAATTGGATATTTGTTTTGTAAAATTATGAAATATATTTCTTATTTGTCTACTTTTTGAATGATAATATGCCTTTATATTTACAAAACCTTCTTTATTTACTTGTTGTTGTTTTTTGATACTAAAATAAACGATAATACCAAATAATAAAAAAACAGTAATATAATACAACATTTGTTTTTTCGTCATTCTATATAATATATTTAGTATTTAGTAATAAACAAAAAAATTATTATCTAAAATTTTTATAAGAGAGTGTATATATTTTGTAAATGTCCTTTTTAGCATTAAATGCTGCACCATTAGAAGTATATGACAATACGACATCTTACATCAATAAAAAAACAAATAGAACTAAAACACAAAAAAGGCATAGCTTTCCAGACCAAATTATAGATCAAGATAAAGTTAGACAAGTATTAGAATCTATACATGGTTGCACCGCTGCAAATAACAGAGTAGAAGACGACGATAATACAGAATTAGGAGATTATAATACTGAATCTGTTTATAACAACAATAGTAACAGTAATAACAACAGTAAAGTAACTGATTATAAGTTTCCTCCGCCTCCTATATCTGCTGGTGTTGGACGCGCAACAATAAAAGAATGGAATACACAACAACAATCTTCGCAACAACCCATTCAAACAAAAGAAGGACTAACTAATTTAGGAAGTCTTCCCCAATTACAACAACAAAATACTTTACAGTCTCAACCAAAAAATTTGCAAAACACACCCGGTTATAACACAGAAGATAATATTGATTTGAATAATTATCCATCCAACTATCCCAGTAGAATAACAGATCAAGAATATTATAAAAAATTTGTAGCAAATGTAACTGATGAAAAAAACATTGAAAAACCATATTTATCTACATCATCATCAACAACAATGCAGTCGACAGAACACAATGCTTTATTGCAGAAAATCAACTATATGATTCATCTATTAGAAGAACAAAAGGATGAGAGAACCGGTTCTGTTGCAGAAGAAGTCGTTTTATATTCTTTTTTAGGCATTTTTATTATTTTCTTGGCAGATACATTTTCAAAAATTGGTAAATATAAAAGGTAACCCTAAAACCAAACCTAATCCTAACCCCTAAACACTAACATATTATGAAACATTTATTCGGGTTAAATGTAGAATAAGCAAAATTATAAAAAAAATAGGCTGTTGGAGAGACAACAATTTCTTTGGAATATTTTTGGATCTCTCTAATCAGCATATCATTATGAGAAATATTTTCTACACAAAGTATTTGACATGTCACCTTTTTTTTAAGCAAATAGAGAGAATTCAAGAATCCGTTATGAAACAACGAGGCTCGTAATTTAGTGCTAAAAATCGACGCAAAACATGACAAGCATTCTTTTCCTTTATCTAGTGAAACGCATGTTCTTCTAAAAAAATAGGCTGACACTATTTCATTAGTTCCGTCCTCCTGTGTTTCTAGTAAATAATAAATAAAAATATTTCCGGTTTTCAACAATTCCAAGACATTATATAACTCAGGAGTGATGCAAATATCAAACAATACACTCATATTTGTTTTCATAAAATCCAACAAATAATTTAAATTTTGTCCTCCACATTCTATCAATGAAAAAGGAGGATAGAGAGAATCAGGATGAATCCAATTTTCACAAGAAAATGCAAATGTTGAATACACGCATAATGGTACAATACCAGTTAAGTTTCCTTCTCTCTTGAATAAACTAACTTGGATTTTAGGATTACCTCGTCGTTGATTGTAATGATGAGTCTGTATTATTTGAGGTGCAATTCCTTTTTTTCTCTCATATTTATCAACACACAAATAGTCTACATAGTAGACATAAAATACTGCATCTTCTTTGTTGTGTGCGTTATTTTTATATATAGAAACATGTAATGGTCGTGTTGTCATAACACCAATGATTTTTTTTTCTTTTATAATATCTGTATCGGTATGTTTACCTACAACTGATTCTACATCCATTTTGTTATCTTCATTATTTTTTCTTTTTGTCGTATTTTTTATTATATCTGGTTGAATGTAAAAATGTTGGTCTTCTACATAAAAAGAATAAAAACATGGATGATTATGCCCTGTAAAATAGGGCTCGATATTTATTTTTTTGGGTAAAAAAACGTTGTTTTCATTTTTCAAAAAATGTTTCCGAATAAAAGAAACAAAATGTTTGATTTTTCTCTCGTTCATTGATGTTGAAGTATATACATTTATTAAATTGGTATATCTATTTTTTTCCGGTACTTCACGCTGAATAATCCCGCATGGGAACAAGTAATATTTGAAATCATACAAGTGAAACACTGGTTGATAATACCAAAACCCATAAGACAGTCTTATATAAATATATATTATGATAGTAACGGCAATGACCGCAGAGAGAACATAAATATAAATCATTATTTTTATGTTCTATTATTATTTATTTTTACACATTTTTACTTACATTATTACTTACATTGGTTTATTGAATACATACAAATACTGGTATTCATAACCGACCTTGATAAGGTCTATTTTAGCATACAAAATAAATCCAAGATTTCGCGCTTCGGCTATAATTTGCGTATGAGGTTCCATATAAAATTTGTGTTCATTTGTTCGTACATTATTTGTTTCTTTATCCTTGAATTTCTCATAAAAAGTAGCAGTATTTAATTTAGAATCTAAATCAAAATTAGCAACGTAGTCCATGTTATTAAATGTAACCTTGGATTGTGTTATTCTCTCTTTTGCATATTTTTGTGGAGATACTAAAAAGAGTGGATTAGCCGGAGGTAAAATGGGGTCAAACATCTCTCTATCTACTAAATGGACCACAAAATATCCGCCTGGCATTAACCATCTCATACAATTTCTAAAAAAAGCCGTCTTGTCTTTGAAATAATATACACTAAAATAAAGACAAAGAATATGTGTATATGTATTGCGTTCAAACAGTCCTGAGTCATTTGCATCGCCTTCTGCAAATTTAGACTTGGGAAATTGTTCTTTTGCTTTTTTTACCATTGCAGGAGAAACATCAACACCTATTGCGTTTATACCATTATCTTGCAATAATCTAACATGATGGCCTGTTCCCGAACCTATATCTAATACGATACTTTCATTTGTTGGTTTGGTTATATTTAATATTTCACCAACTTCATAGCTTGTTTTTAAATTGTTAAATACTAAATGGTCGTATATATTGGCATAAAAATCATCGTAAATTCCAGAGGGGTCTGTTTTTGAAACAAATGGCGCAGCAGTTGTTCCAGCGGCAGCAGCAGGTGCAGCAGTTTTTCCAGCGGCAGCAGCAGGTGCAGCAGTTGTTCCAGCGGCAGAAGGTGCAGCAGTTTTTCCAGAGGCAGAAGGTGCAGCAGTTGTTCCAGTAGAAGTAACATTTTGTGATAATCCTTCTTTTCGTTTGATTGTTTTAAACAATAATGCAATAAACAAAAAGAATATAACACACATTAATACCATACCCCATTTAGTCAATATTTTATTTTCACTCATATATTATTTATATATTTTATATTTTTCTTTATTCTATATGTCTTTATTCTATATGTCTTTATTCTATATGTATTATTTGGATATTTTTTGTGTATATTTTATTTATTAGTTAATATCAATATTAATACCAAAATACCAAACTAATATTAAAATAAATGAGTATTTCTAATTCTATTACTGAGATAAATGACGTGAGACTACATAAAGATTTTAAAGGAATAACCTTTTCTGAATTTAAAAGGTCGGATGTTAAAAAAGAATTATTGTCAAGTTTAATTAAATCCAAAATTGAACCTGCGTGTTATTGGAGTGCAGAATTTGTTTGTGCTGGATTATATAGCGAACTATGGGATATTATCATTTTTTTTTATAGTAAATACGTACATCTAGGAAATCCTAAAATGGCAAATTACTTGGAACTACGCATTCAGCAATTTAAAGAAATCGTACAAAATGGATATATAAATCAAGAATTGCGTATGCGTAACAATAGTCGTATTCGCAATCTATTTGGAGAGATTATTTGTGTTTTATGTGAAGCAGAGAGAAAACACAGTTTCGACGAAATAAAAATAAAAATAACCGATTTTGATATGACTCAATTAAATGAAAAACTAAAAGCACCCAATCTTTATTATGCCAAAAATGTTTTTTTGAAAGAAGACCCAACCGAATTATATGTAGCAGTAAATGAATTGTGTTTTCATCTCTCCAAAGATAGCAAAAGTATCATAGATGTTTGTTATTGGATTGAATGGATTATGGAATTTGAAAATGTGTGTAGGGCAAAGAGGGACAAGTGTGTATGTGAACGCCGAAGCAATATTCCTGTTGATAGTAAATTTCAATTAGATATTGTTTGGATTATATGGGAGGCATTCATGAGAGAAATAGACTTTGACCCTATTCATAAAAAAATTAAGAAAAAGGTAATAGACAGTTTATTGTCTTTATTCGTTTTGAAATATACACCAACAACATATAAAAAACGAAAATTTATCATGTATTTTGTCGCTTCTATTTTGGTTGAGCCCGTTCACTGGAATGAAGTCATTGTAAAAGACAAGACCAAAGAAAAAATAGCATCTATCATTACAAAAATGGATAGTATTTACAAGCAAATCAAACACAATGAAAAAAGTCCCAATACGGATTATTTATTCAAGAATCTTAACCAGAGTAATCTAGAAAAAACAATTGAAAAATTGGAAGCAATGAATACATTGGAAGAAAAATTTACTCCGCGAACTTCAATTTCATCCCCTAATTTATAATTAATAAGTGTAGAACTAACATTCTACAATTTCGAGTAATCACACTACATCTTTATCTTTACTGAATAGTTCATTTTTATCCGTCAATAGAGTAATATGCATCTAAACTTTTAATTGACTGATCCAACAATGATTTTTGATACGACCCCTCTTCCCAGACATGTCCCAACATAGTCAATGTAATATACAAATTAGGGTTCCAGTGTCTCATCATATTTATTAAATATGCGAAATTAAAAGAAAAATCACTGGGTACAGATTCGGCATTATCTTGGACGTTGAAATCTACACCATCAAATCCATATATTCCCAGAAGTCTACTTATGTTCATGCCTAACAACCCAATTATGTTATATAGGTCACAACCTGTAACCATGTGATTGGGGCCGCCAATTGACAAACTTATTTTTCCTCCATGAGAATGAACCAAACTTATAATTTTTTTTGTCTCTTCAATAGAAATTGAAAATCCTGGAATGTAATTATTCATGTCTATATTGAAATTAGCAAAAGATAAAACAACTCTTGTTCCCTCATGTAAAAGGTTTCTATCAATCATATCTTGTATATTTTCTAGCGCATTGGTATTTATACAACGTATATGGTCCATTTTTACATTAAAAATGTTTTTTTTGTTATTTTTTTTTACGAATTTTGTGAAACATGTCACTGTAAAAATATAAAAAATACTAGTGACAACAATGCTATAAATATGATACGAGATGAAACATAATATGATGTTTTGATAATAAAATCCCCAAATATTTTCAACTTTACATTTTTATCTTCTTCGAAATATTTAGCATCTTTTCCGCATTTTGATTCGTCATTTCTACACAAATCTGCATAATCATATTGTATTTTATTAGTTATAATATCATTCACTCCAAAGCGCTCACATTTACTTAACTTGGCAGAATAGTCATCATATTTGAATTGTTTATAATATATACAATTTCTACATGAAGGAATATCCATATTTCTTATTATTTTGTTTCCTTGTATTATATTCAATGTAAATAGTAACAAACAAATAAGTTTCATTTGTAATATTAGCATTTTTCTTGTTTAAGTCTTTTGTGTTTATTTTTATCGCTGCACTTCAAAACAATCATATTTCACAATCGCCTTCTTTATTAACCTTATCAATCACAGTGCATTTAGCAATATTGCGGATAATTTTGTTAAAATCCCTTTGTTCTTGTTCTTCATCTATTGGACCCATTGACTCATACATGATTTTGCAGTATGTATCATTTAGTTTATTTTCCCCATCAGTGCATCCTGGATGCGCGTTTTTCCAATCTGTAATCTTGTTAATATTATTATTTGTAATAATTTTAATGGCCTTTTGCAGGAGAGAAATCTCCTTTTCCCATTTATTATTATTTTTTATATGCATTATTTCTCTCTTCAAGTCCGTACAATGGACTGGACGTTTACAAATATCTAGTTCTTTCAAACCTTTCATAAAAATACGAGAAATTCCCTCTGCATATCCAAGTTCTCCTACTTTTTCAATATCACTGAATTGTATTTGGAGAGAGTTGACAAAATCGGTTATATTCATGGCATCTTTACACGTCTCATTCAAAAAGAAGTTCAGGTTAAATTTCTGCTTATTTATTTGAGTATTATTGATTTGTGTATTGTTATTGCAATGAATTGGTTGTTGTTGTTTTGACATCATATCCATCATGGTCTTGTTTTGTTCTATCAACATTTGTTTGAACTCCTTATTTTCTTGAATCAAAAAGGTCACTAAATCTGTTGCTTTTTCACTCGTTATTGTGGGTGGTTCATTATCGCTTTCACAAGAAATATTGTTATCATACATCATATCTCCACATGACTGGATATGCCTCCATTGTGTAGTTTTACTTAAAATGGTCTTACCACAGTTGCAGTTATATTTGTTAAAGGGGATTTTTGGGGAGTTTTTAATTTCATATTGTTTCATTTTATGTTTTCGAGTAGTTAGATGTTTGTTATAATCTTTACTAGATGACGTATTATAGTCACACATTTCACAATAATATTTTTGGAGGGATTTTTGGGGGATTTTTTCGGTTCCATTTTGTTCCATTTGTTCCATTATCCCTAAATGAGAAAAAAATCTTGAAAAATAAACTCAGTCACAAATATTTTTTCAAAAAATGAAAATAACAGCATTATGGTCTCAACTCGTTTTTCAAAATTTCGATTTCCAAAAGTCTTTTGGCGGACAAAAAAATGGACAAATAAATGTCCATTTTTCAAAACCTGAAAAAACTTTTGGAACAATTTTTTGATTTAGTGCCTTTTTTTCAGCGATTTTTTCTAAATTTTCCTCCATTAGTAAAGAAAATAAGTTTTGGATTAAAAACGCAAATATGGAAAATCCCGGAATTCTTTAAGTCTTTTATGGATTATATTCTATTCGGCAAAAAGAATATAAAGACCGGTCAACTTTAAGATTTACGCCATTTTTTGAATAACGAGTATACAATAAAAAGGATCAAACATAAAAAGAAAAAACTAAATATTACACTAAATACTTTCATAACATTGCAATAGATAGATTTGTCCGTTGAACTACATTCTATATTCGTTACATTTCCAAATAGACCAAATATACCTGAACCTAAAATACCATTACCACCATTATTATTTGATAAGCTTCTATTAGAACGGCTTCTTGTTGTAATTGCTTTTCTTGACATAAAATGTTGTAATATAATATAACATGTTATTTTATTTAATGCAATGTAAATAAATATAAAAACTGGTTTAAATCTGCTAGTATTTCGTCGCGAATATTTAATAAATCAGTATTTGTCATGAGTTTCATGGTTGGATGATCTGTCAATGAAACTAGAACACTTTTATATCTCACAATTTCTTTCTTGAATTCTTCTGCGGAACGCATATCTTTAACAGGAATACTTTTTGTATTCAATAAATTTGCACGATTTCCAAACTTTCCTAATAATATTTCAATAAACTTGTCTGTATTCTCTCCTAATTTAGAATATAAATCATCGGTTGCTTTATGAGTTGCATAACTATATGTTTTCCAATGATACAATTTAATTGTATTTAACATTTCCAGAAAAAAAATAATGATTTCTCTCTCAAACGAGTCTACATTCTTTTTATTTTTTCTTGAAACGTTTAATAAAACGCGCCTTGATTTTGTTTTGCGCATTAATATTTTGTTTATTATATTATAATAAAGAATAGAATAAATAAAGGAAATAGAAATAATATGAATATATTTGAATCTACACCGCCCCCCCCTCCATCCCAAACAACTTCGTCTTCATCCATTTTTTCGTCGTCTTCGACATCTTCTTCACCTACTTCATCTTCATTAGAAACAACTTCTAATAATTCTATATTTTCTTCTTGGATTTTTTGGTTGGTTGTTATTGTTTTTCTTGCATATGCAGGATTTAATATATTCAACTATTTAGCCAAAGGAACACAAACAGTCGCAAATATCATAGGTCCTCTTACAAAAATTCTTGCTAAAATAGCAGGCGGAACAGCATCACAAACTGTTTATTCTGCGGCCGAAGGAACCAAGGGAATCGCACAAGGCGTAGATTCCGCTGCAACAACATTGCAAAAATCAACACAACCCCAAGTTTCTCAAAAAACTCCAACTCCTTCAAAAAATTTAGATGCTTCTCTCCAAACGCCACAAACACAAACAAAAGAATACGATGCAGATGATGCTACAAGTTCTACACAACAAACTAAAAAGTCAGGATGGTGTTTTATTGGAGAAACAAATGGTGTTAAAAATTGTGTAAAAGTGGATGAAAATGACACTTGTCAATCTGGCATCATAACCCAGGAGAAATGTTGAAAGTAATTTATGTGTTATGAATATATATTTTTACACGACGCGATGAAAATAATTTTGTTTTCTTATATTTATTGCAAGTACCATCGCAAAGATAAATAGTTGGGGTCTTTCATTGCCATTGCATTGCCGCTCGAATATTTCGTATTTGGACCACTCTTTGCCAAATTTGTTATTTCATAAGTTCCTAGCGCATAATTATAATACCATAAATTGGAAATGTAGCCAGGGAATCCACCGCCATAAGTTACGTAGACATTGCCATAGTTTTGTTTAGGAACACCACTTAATATGACACTCTGGGTAATTACACCATTGATATAGACGTTCAATGTTCTGTCTTTGCAAACAATGACGACATTCATCCATTTATTAAGAGGAACGTCTTCAACGATTACTTCTTCGTCTATATTTGTATATGTATTCATAATAACTACTAAATTGTTTGTATTTTTTTCAATGTAAAGACCTGGACCATTATTGGGATAGACTACACCTGGTTTATCTTTGGTAAAATTATTATCTACATTAATTCCTGGTGGGTCATCACCTTTATGAAAAATATGTTTATATTTTCCATCAGTGGTAGAAATACTTTTAATAAATAGCCAAACAGACCACGTGAATTCTAAACCACCTTTTTGATTTACTGAACGATAAATAGTTTTGGATTTAGAAATCATTGGGTCTTGGACGAACTGCTCTGCAACGGTTGCGTCTCTCATACCATCAAAAATATGGGGTGAATCATTGGGTCCTAAAAAATAAGATAGAAGAGAGATTCCTAAACGTAAAATAATGACAAAAATAAACAAAACAAAAATTAAAAAAGTAACCTTTGCAATCAATGTATTTGACTCTAAAAATTCTCTTGTTGTATATGAATTATTACTGGGGAGAGAAAATGTATTAAATCCTCTATCCATTATTTACTATTATTATACTATTATTATTATTATTCTTATAATAATAATAGAAAAAGAATATTCGTATTTATTATATTCAAAATATGGGAAGTGCCAACGCAAATATAAATATAGAAAAAACATGTACCCCTCTACCAATTGTTATTAATCTGAATCCACCACCGTGGTCGAGAATACAACGGGTAGGACAAATAAATGGCGTCAATTTCAACAGATGTCCTCCTGCGTTATACGGAGTATCAGCAGAAGAATTAGCCATGGCAGAAAAAATATTTATATTAAAAAATAGCCAAACACGTCTTACAAATAATCAAATATATAGTCAAGTGGTTCAGGGTTTGTGGACGAATCCTAAAAAAGGATATGCATCGCAAACAGATACTTATACTGAACCAAATACGAATATTCTTAAACGAAATAATTATTCCTATTTAGATGTAAACACCGGACAACAGAGTGCAACTAAACCAGACAATGGAATTGTTATTCCTTGTATACAACCAACTCCGGCTAAACCTCAACCAAAATTACCTGCGAACACTGGAACAGGTTCATCGGGAAATAATAAACATACTCTTCCTCCACCCCCCCCCATACCATCTACTACGGTTTCTAAAAGTACAATGCCTAAAAAATTACCAGTTCCCCCGGTTCAACCCAAGTTACTTCCTGTAAACGGACGATTGAATTGTGCGGTAATAGAAAGTATATGTTCCTAGTCCCAAACCCAATATGTTATTTTCATATTAGAGACTTTTTTATTTTATTAAGGTATATCCGTGATTTTGTATCTGCAACGAATGTATGGATACAAAAATCGGGTTTGCCTATCTTTTTTGTGCATAACCATGGTTATGCACAAATGATATTTTTTATTGCAAAATTATAACGTCAATTATTCTACTGTTGAAAATTGGATATTTACCGGTATCATCTATATACTTTTTTGACAATAAAAAAATCCAAGATGAAAAATGTGAATATGACGAATAACCCATTAAGTTGCAATATTTTGATATAAATATTAAATCTGCGACTGACTCTAATACATCATTATATTTTCTATCTACATCCAGTTTATTGTATTCCATTATTTCATTTTTATTTTTTAGTCCATTTATTTTTTGCATCATTTTGTCAACTTCATTCTCATAACCGTTCGTTCCCAATACTTTTATCAAGTCTCCATTTCTAAAATGTATTACATTTTTTTCAATTCCATAGTTATTGATTTTATCATTTACTATTTTATAAATAGTTTCTTTAAATATGAATGAATTAAATGTATTTATGCAAAATGTTTTTGGTACAAATTCAAATATATTAAATGACACCGACACTATACATTTATGAATATTCCATTCTTCAATTTTATCCCATCTAGTTCTTTCATTTACACTAGTGGACGCCCACAATTCTATACTTCTGTATTTCGAAAAAATATTCGTGTAATATTCATCTGATGATAATATCCATGTATATTGCGTTATATCAATTATATCTTCTATACCTATATTGCAATGATTATTTTTTCTCCAATCTAGATATATGAATGACTGTGGATATTTATCATGAATATAAAACATATTGATTATATTACATAGTCTATTTCCAAAACCATGGATGCATCTAAATAGTAGATGTTGATCGTTCATTATAAATTATAAATATATATTATTGTATTGCACCTTACATCAATAACTAAACCAATAACCAATAAAAATATAAAAAATTATATTGTAACACTTGTGGTAGGTTGATTATCTTTTAACACCGATATTTGCACTTGATATTTACCAAGAAGACTATTGAATAATCCACTTCCATATCCGGCTTTATATGTGTTCCATGCTTTTTGTGGATCCGAGGGTGTATCCCAATATTGAAGTTTAGAAGTCCATCCATTGAATCCGCCAAATGGAGTCAAATAAAGATTTGATTTTGCGTCTACTTGTGCGGTACTAGGTAAAATACCAGTTTTTACCAATTTACCGTCTAAATAAATATCCAATGTTCTTTCATAAACACTCATAAATAAATTGACCCATCTTTGAATAGGAACATTACTTACTTCTACAATATAAGGTTCACTCACACCGGTACATTGAATGCAAATATATAAATTATTTTTTTTAGGCCCTAAAAGAACAAGAGGACAAGGAGTGCTAAATTGTTGGATATAGTCTCCAATTATTCCATCATTACCGATTGACATATTTTTGAGACCTTCTCTGGATGAAAACCCTTCTTTTGTAACATAGTTTAGGAGATCTACTGCGTTTGTAATCATATTTCCACCAGTAGCGCTTCCGCTATTTTTTAATGCAGATGCTGCGTTTGCGGATACTGCTTTAACCGGAGGTTGAACGGGAATAGATGCAGTAGTAGAAGCTGGTGATGAAGAACCCGGAACTACTTGTCCTCCATTGGGGGTATATCTACCAAAAATAATTTTGGGTTCTCCATATTTATAATTCCAGTCATCCACATTAAACCACACAGAGTATGTAAAGTTAATAGAAGCTGGACCATTATCTCCTTGTATAGACGTAGGAGTAATAGTTGTTGTAACTGTTCCAGATTTTATATAAGATGAAACAGTTGATGCGTCTTTTGATATGTAATATATGACAACATATAATAAAACAAATACAATAACTAGAAGAATAATATTTTGCACCTTCATGTTTTATATATTTTAATTATATTCTATATTATACATTCATAAAATAATTCATAAAATATAAAATAAATACACTTAATTTCTTTTGTGCCTACAAAAGAAATTATAATAAAAAATATTAAGATTAAGATTATGAAGTATACATCAATACTCCTAAAATAGAAACTACGCTTGCTACGCTGGTTACAATAATGCCAGTTGTTAAATCTTCGCCCTGTTGTTGTGATTTATTGTAATCTGTATTTATGATAGATGTTGTAATGATTGGAGGAGTACTGTTTTTTACAGAATTATATAAATAGTAGATTTGTTGTGTATTCAAGGTATGATTAAAGTAGTTAATATTGCAAATGGCGCCATTTGTACCATGAGTAGAACCAACGGTTAATGCGTCCATTTCCATATAAGGCAACACATTGGGTTGCGATTTTACTAATTTTCCATTATAAAATATATCCAATGTTCCACCATTATAATTTAAAATGACATGATTCCACTTTTGCAATTTTAGATTTTTCTTTTCATAAATAACTGTAACATCTGGATTATCGGGATTTTTTTTGGAAACTTCTAATATTGACATTTTATTGTTGGATGCATCATAGTAAATGGAGGGTTTTCCACCATAATCAAAAATGGATTTGTATGAATTTATTAAACTAGTTGTAACATTTCCGCTTGAATCTGTTTTAATAATCATAATATTTCCACTAGAATCGGTTTTATTATTTGAATCAATGTATATCCACATAGAAAGTCCATAATTATACTCATATATATTATTGCTGGCGTCGCTTGGGTTTATTTTTTTAGGATTTAATTTTGAATAGTCCGATAATACGCGATGGTTATCCAAGTATACAGGCTCGTTTAATAACTGCATACCACCTTGGCTATAAAATTTTTTCTCAAAATAAGGGACACCCATGAATAAAAATAATATTAATAAAATACTCAACACAAACAAGGTTATTTCAACCTTGTTCGTATTTTTGTTAGACTGATAAAGAAACTCCAATATATTTACCAACAAACATGGAATATAAAATATGCTGTTCAACAATAATCTAACTATGGGCGAATTTCTCACATATGAGTTTACATCAATCATGCGGTACACTATTGCAAATAATACAACAATTAATGCAATATTACCTAGTAATGAAATAATATTCGCAGTGGTATTAAAACTTCCAATACTAATGACGGTCCATGCAATTAATGCCGTAGATAATCCTAAACTAAATAATATATAAATTGTATTTAAAAAGAAGTTCCACACAGGCCGAGGCGCTCCAACATTGTAGTTGTAATTATAAATGTACCAAAATAATACTCCTGCAAAAAAACAAGCAACAAATAAAATAATAAAAGTGGTAAATCCAAAATATTTGGTTGTGATGTTATAAGGGTTTATCCCGTTTAATATAATACATAAAAGAACAAACGCACAAAACAACGAAAAATAAGCGAGTTTATATTTAAATCCTCTATATTGCAACAATTGGTAGGATGTGCTTGGAACATTTCCAATACTCTGTACGTTTTGCGTGGTTTGTTTAGGAAAGAAATAATACGAAACTGCGAATAAAAATAAAAGAATCATAAAAACTATTGCAATACTAGTATTTGCCGCCGTTTTGGGTGTTTTATCCCATTGTTTATATGTTGCAATAAGACTAACTATAATAATAAATAAAACGATGAGAAAATAAAATAACAGTGTAGATTTATTATACTTATTCTCAAATATGCTGTATAATTTTACAATTTGGCTACTGGCTTGTTGAGGAAAAAATAATAAAGAACATGCAAATGCAAATAATAGAATCATAAATATAATCGCAACACTCATATTTGCTGTTATTTTTGGAGTTTTGTTCCAACTTTTATATGTTGAAACCATAATGACTATAACAATAAGTAAAATGAAAATAAGAGATATTAATATCTTTGGAACTATATCCAAAGTTTCCCATTTGCTATATATTGCATTATATGCTTCAAATAATTCTTCTTTTGCTTGGGTTGGCATTATATATTTTATTTTAGTTTCAAAATATTACTCTAAACAAAATATAAAATATAAAAAATATAAACCAAGTAAATCTAATATACGTATATAATATTTTTATTTTATTCTTCCTTTTCCTTTTTTCAATTATTATCCACACTACATATTTTCCATGGCAGTTTTTTTACCATGACATTCTCTACACAATGCAACTAAATTACTTACATCATTACTGCCGCCATATTCCAATCTTTTTTTATGATCTACCTCAAACCACGCAGTCAATTGAGTTTTACAGTCACCACATTTCCAATTTTGTTGAGAGGCGACAAATTTCTTTTTTGTTTCACTAACAGAGCGTTTTGTGCCTTTTTTTCCAGAATTTAATATACGTTGTTCTCCTAAATGATTGGCATTATTAAATGCAGACATGAAACTGCCGGTTCTTTCTGTTTCGTTACCGTCCTCGTCTTGATAATGATTGTTTCGGGTAGTAAAATCCATGATAGGATTAATCATATTCATGGAAGTTCTGTCAATTGGCAAATATTTCACCACATTATTCGCATGTAATAACATTGTTTTACAATCTGCTGGATTTCGTCTCATCATTAGAAAGACGCCTAACCCTAACACTCCGTAAAACCCAATCATGTAGTATTTTTTATAAGAGTGGAGAAATTTTGTATATTTTCCGTCGTGGTAAGCATTATACATTAAAAAGCCTGTAATTAATAAAATCCAAAGTTCAGTTCGCATTATTATATATTATATATTGCAGCTATTTGTTTTTGCAAAAGTGTAACTTTTATGAATACCAATAATGTATTAATCCTTCATTTTTATCATATTTACTCGTTAGACCTGTTCCCGCAATATGTCCCCACATGGGTAAATAGTATTCGGTTGCAGAACCCAAGTAGACAGCAGAAAAACAAAACAAACTACGCGAACATATCAATACATCACATTGACACATCCAATATAAATCTTGACTCGGGTCATCGCTTCCAACAAAGGTATATTTGCTAAATAATGAATCATTGTTTTGTCCTTGTCCTTGGCCTTGTGGTAATTGCAAAGGACATGCCATGATTACAACTTCGTGTTCCGGATATTTTTGTTTAGCTTCTTCAATAACTCTTTGGACCTTGTGTTCTGCAATCGGTGCTTGGCAATCATATGGATTATAATGACGACCCCATCCAGGCATCCATACACCTTGACTTAATCCATATTGATGTTCTTCTTCCAGGTCAATGTGGATACGGCCTTCATCCACTTTGGTGCGGTAATATGTTGTTGAAAATATACCTTCATAGTCCATACGGTCCTTAACATCGTCTAATCTTAGGTGGACACAAATTGTTTTCTTTGGGTCTTTTATTAAAGAGTTATTCAACGATGCAAATGAAAATGCGGTAGTATGTGGAATCATTTTCTCGTACAAATGTTTCTTAAAATAGCTCACCAAATCATGCTGTGTATCTCGACAAACAATCATATTATTCCCGGGCCAATCTTGTGCGCTAAATTCAATCCAGTCTTTTCTCTCTCCATGTTCTCCACCCCCCACCTGTTGTTGAACTTCTAGTTCACTGTTGTATACGGCTATATAATCCAATATCATCTTGACAAAGGGCGAATGAGAGAATTCAACGTAATCATAATGAATGAAATATTTGTGATGGTGTGCGTAAATAATCTGCATAATAAACCATGTCAGATTTGCACCCATACGATCTGGACGATTGATTAAATGAATATACATGGGTAAGTATATTCATGTAATAAAAAAATATAGATAAAATAAATTCAATTCATTTGAATATTTATAACAGCTAAATCTTATACAACCCTATTAAAAATGTAACTGTAATAATTCTCTTTCTAATTCGTAAATTGGAATGGGTGTGCTAGAATGCATCAAAAGGTATTTAATTAATATTTGTTTTATTCTTTTATCTGTGTATTCATTGACAATATGACTACGTCGAAGATGGGTATTTTCAATGAGTGTATAATAAGATATGAGAAATCCCCACACATCTGTATTTTTTAAAAACACATTTTCAAAATAGTCTTTGAGAGAATCGAACGATTGTAAAATCTTTGTTAAATAATCAACTATAAGTTTACTGACAAACATCTGTTTTCCTTTCTTTGAGGTATCCTGTATTTTATCGGAGAAAACAGTAGACCATATTTTTACCATTCTATTTGCATGACCTTCTCCTCGTTCTTTTAACCATACAAGTAAAAAATCATTTAATAATTCGGGTTTTTTTTTATATTCTAAATGCTTCTTCATAAAAGTTTCATTAAATAAAATACAAGAAAAGGGAAAATTAAATTGATATGATTTTCTATATAAAGAGGCGGGAATATTCATATACGTTCCGTCGGACAGTAAAATCATTTTCATATTTTCTGCGTTAAATTTATATTCAAAAGAGAGACCCCAATCAATAAGTCGTGACAACCATTCGGTTGAATCACGGTTTTTAATGACTTCTATTAAAATATTAGACGCCTTTACATCGCCGTGATAACATTTTCGTTTGTTAAGTTGTAGAATGCCATTGACTAAAAGAGACACCATGCTTTTGGACCATCTATTTAGTTCATATTTAGATTTAACCGTGTCTAAATAGTCATGTACGTCTAGTCCGCCATCTGGTATATTTAAAATATCTAATTTATGTAATTTTTCATTAATATTGTCTTTGGTTATGCCTATACCAGGTTTTGACAATGTATCGCATTTTGTCTCATAATTAACTAAATCCTGTGATGAAAGTGGTGCAGGAGAACATAATTGAATACCTTCTACCATGAAATATTTATAATAATGAGGTATAGTTCGCATAATAGGTAAAAATCGCGTAATTTCCTTGTATTCTGATTCGGTGTGTTTCTTTGTCATTAATTTGCTGACATATTTGTGTTTTCTATGGTTGGAATTTTTACATTTTAACGCAGGACGAAAAACACATCCGTACCCCCCTGATTCAATTACTTTTCCCCCTCTGGACCGCTTTCGTGTTTTTTTATTTGTTTTATTTGTTTTATTTATTTTGGTTTGTATACATTTTTTTGTATTAGACATAAAATAAAATACCTATAACTATATTATAATATTATTATATATTTATCGATAGCTATATAGCCAATAAATGCATATCAATAATACGAATAAAATGCCAAAATAAATGGCGCGTTGATATGTTTTCAAATATTCCATTCGTTTTACATTTTTTGGTTTAAATTCATTGTAATATTGGATATAAAAATCGCTCAATGAGATCTTGGGTTTCTCCAATTTTTCATTGATTTTATTATGTATAAAATGCATCCATCGTATGAGAGAATCACGATTATCGAGATACGGCACCAATGGATATTCATTTAGTAAATGAGTAAAGTCGGTTGCCATGGATTCCACTGGAATAAACAATGGCAAATTTTCAATCAATTCATAATACTTTTTTTTTGTAGTTGCGTTGGGATTCTTGGGATAATGGAGTGCTATGGTGTGTAAAAAAAACCAAAAATGTGGTCCCCAGACGGTTGCATCCAATGAATTTGTATTTTGAAGTGATGAATAATTCATATACATAAAAACAGATTTTCATTCAAGTTATTATTCGCATTGTATTCTAAATAAATAATAACAAATAAAAGTAAAAACTATAACAATAAAACAATCTATTTAAAAAGTTTTTGCTAAATTACAATTAATAGCATTTTGCATATTTTATTTTTATTTTTATTTTGCTTTCTTTTGTGTTGCTTGTATGTTGAGTAAGTGCAATAATTGTGGAAAATTAGGGCATTTGTTTCATCAATGTAAACTTCCAATTACAAGTTACGGTATAATTGTTTGTCGTAAAAGTGTGCATGGTTTGCAATTGTTGATGATAAGAAGAAAGGATAGTTTTGGATACATTGATTTTATCCGTGGTAAATACATTCCCTATAATATAGAACAAATTCAAAATTGCGTAAATGAAATGTCCGTTCACGAAAAATCGAAATTATTGAATACTCCATTTGAAGTATTATGGAAAAATATGTGGGGAAACATAAACATAAATCAATATAAATCAGAAGAATACATGTCTTTAAAAAAATTTAATACGATTATGAATGGCATTGTTGTTGAAGATATATGCGACCATTCTTTTTCGTATTCTTCTAAATTGATAAAATTGGAAGATATTATTTCTATGAGTAATACATCGTGGGTAGAAACAGAATGGGAGTTTCCAAAAGGTAGACGAAATCAAATGGAAAAAGATTTAGACTGTGCTTTACGAGAATTTGAAGAAGAAACGGGATATTCAAGATATGATATATCAATCATTGAAAATATTTTTCCATTGGAAGAAATTTTTATTGGTTCAAATCACAAGTCGTATAAGCATAAATATTTTTTGGCAATTATAAATAGTGATAACGATGTAGATATGGAAAATTATCAAAAAACAGAGGTGAGTAAATTGGAGTGGAAAACCGTCCAAGAATGTATTGCATCGATTCGACCTTATAATTTAGAGAAAAAAAGGCTTATTGAAACAGTCGATTATATTTTACGAGAGTACGATATTTATTTATTGAATGGGGTTGGGAATGGGGTTGGGAATGGGGTTGGGCCCCCATGGGACCCAACAAGACCCACCTTTGGTGGGTCAGCAACCCTATAAAGTTTTTTTATTATAATAACTTATTGCAAATAACTTATTGCAAATAAATTATTATAAAAATATAATAATAGTATAAGTAGTTATATTTTATGGAAAACATTATTTTTGAATCATCCACGCCTTCATCTAATTCAATTTCTTCTGCTTCTCTCGTCCCTTCAACAATTGGTTTAAATCCTAAAACACCTGCCATTATTGAAACTGAACGCACCTTAAACCCGACTACATTACCATTGCAAAATGAAACAAAAACAGAAGATATGAATAAATGCAGACTTCCTGAAAATACATATACAAAAGAATGCAACAAGTTTTTATTAAAAAAGGAATTATTAGAACACGAAGAATCAAAAGAACAACCAAACGAACATGCTTCTCTCTATCCTACCTTGAATGACCCCAATTTTATTGTAAAAATAGCACAAAAGAAAGAATTCAATGATACCCAATATGACGGTAAAATTCACGAAGACGTTAAAAAACAAGCAGAACTATTAAGTAATGCCGAGTTCGAGTTATCTCCTCATCAATTATTTGTCCGCAATTTTCTCTCTTTCCAAACACCCTATAATAGCTTATTAATGTATCATCAATTAGGTAGCGGCAAAACTTGCGCTGCAATTGGCGTCTGCGAGGAGATGCGAACTTATTTGAAACAAGTCGGTATCCAAAAAAGAATTATTATAGTTGCATCGCCCAACGTCCAGGAAAACTTCAAGACACAACTGTTTGACGAGAGAAAACTGAAATTAGTGGACGGACTTTGGAATATTCGTGCATGTACCTCCAACAAATTATTAAAGGAAATCAACCCAATGAATATGAGAAATATGCCAAAAGAAAAGGTGATTCAACAGGTAAAATCACTTATACATAATTCTTATTTGTTTTTGGGATATGATAGTTTCGCCAATTATATTGTAAAAACTTCCAATGTAAAAGAATTGGAAAAAGAGAGAGAGAGAATGACAGAGGCTACCATAAATCGAATTGCCATTCGCAATTTACGCGCGGAATTCAATAATCGTCTCATTGTTATTGATGAGATTCACAATATTCGTATTTCAGAAGACAATGAAAATAAAAAAGTGGCGATTTATTTGATGAAACTGGTGAAATCGGCGGAAAATTTGAAATTATTATTATTGTCTGCTACACCAATGTATAATACGTATAAAGAAATCATATGGCTTCTTAATTTGATGAATGCAAATGACAGAAGAGGTTTGATAGATATACGCAATGTTTTTGATAAAAATGGGAATTTCAAAAAGGGTGGCGAGGAATTGTTGATTCGAAAGGCAACGGGATATGTTAGTTATGTTCGTGGAGAGAATCCATATACATTTCCATATCGAGTGTTTCCTAATATTTTCTCTCCGGAGAATACGTTGGAGAGAAGAGTTTATCCACGATTTCAAATGAATGGGAAAAGAATAGAAAAGAATGATGCGATTAAGATATTAAAATCACAAATATACATTACTAATGTTGGTTCCTATCAGTCTATGGTATACAAATTAGTGATAGATTATTTGAGAAAACAAAAAATAACAAAAACGAGTGCCGGAGGCGTGGAAACAGAGATGCCTGATTTTGAAAATATGGAATCTTTTGGATATAATTTACTCCGTCGACCATTGGAATCTCTCATTATTAGTTATCCAATGGATGGATTGGAAGAAATAGCAGAGGGGATATCTATTGAAGATTATTCAAGTTCCAGTTCTTCCAATGTAGAAGAAGAAATGGAAAAAATGGAAGAAGAAGAAAGAGAGACTCTTGTTGCATCTGGATTATCCGAACCGTCATTCATAGAGATGGGAATCAAAGAAGAAGAAGAAAAAGAAATAGAACAAAAAGAAGAAGAAGAAATAATTTTTGAAGATGAAGATGAAGACGAAGATGAAGAAGAGATTTTAATAGAAATAGATTCATTGAAAAAAGAAAACGAAGAATTAAAAAATCAATTGAAACGATGCACCAAAAAAATGAAGAAATTCCAATTATCCAAAGATTTATTGGCTTCTCTCCAACCAGAAGAAGAAGAAGTGAAATCAAAACAAGCTATTGATTCGCCATTTGAACTTCTATCATCAACAACTACATCAACAACTACCCCTTCATCAACAACTACCCCTTCATCAACAACTACCCCTTCATCAACAACTACCCCTTCATCAACAACTACATCTACGTCTTCATTATCACAAGCATCCGCTGAACCTATCCCAGATGAAGACGATGATAAAAGTAAACAATTGGAATTGGAGATAACAAAAGAAAGTTCTAGTGAAGCATCTATACCAAGTGTTGCATATAATACAAACATAAATCAAAACCCAAATACAAACACAAACATAAACACAAACATAAACCCAAACATAAAGACAAACACAAATCAAACATTGGAAGATATTGTTATAGATAATACATCTATAAAATCTAGTTCAAGAAGCGTGCCTACAACATTGGTTGAAGCTACAACAGAAAAGAAATCTGGTTCTTCAATTAAAAGCTTGGCATCTACACTGGTCGGAACGCCAGAACCGACACCTACGCCGATATCAACACCGAGTGAAAAGTCAAATCAAATTCAAAGCCAATCTAATAATGCTAATATTTTTATTACTACTGCAAATTCAAGTGAAGAATCTATAACAAGCAAAGGAGGTGCATCGACAAATAGTAGTACTAGCAATTCAAGAACCGCAAGAAGAAATATTGATATTCATTCGTTAACAGGAAAGAAGGGATTATCAAGGATTATGAGTTTTGTAGATAAATCTTCACCTCCTGAAAAAGGTTCATTTGAATATAAATCAGACAAGTATGGACGAATATTCTCTCGTGAAGAAATTGGAAAATACAGTAGTAAAATTGCCAGAATATGTGAATGTGTCTTACAATCAGAAGGAATCATTTTAATTTATTCTGAATATATTGATGCAGGATTAGTTCCAGTCGCGTTGGCTTTGGAAGAAATGGGTCTACAACGAAGTTCAGTATCAGGTGCGCGTTCTCTCTTCAAGACTCCTCCACAAAAAAATATTTTAGACTCCAAAACAATGAAACCGAGAGAAGGCAAAAACGGATTGCCTGCATGTTATGCAATGATTACCGGCGACCCTCGTCTCTCGCCGAATAATGAAGATGAAGTAAAAGCGCTAACAAGTGATAATAATGCAGAAGGTCATAGAATAAAGGTTATATTAATATCTCGTGCAGGCTCAGAAGGCGTCGATTTCAAATTTATTCGTGAAATACATATACTAGAACCATGGTATAATATGAATCGTATAGAACAAATTATTGGTCGTGGTGTGCGTAATTTGAGTCATCGTGAACTCCCCTATGAAAAGCGAAATGTAAGCATTTATTTACATGCAACTTATTTAGAAGAAAATAAAGAAGAAGCAGCGGATTTATATGTATATCGTGTAGCCGAATACAAGGCAGTGCAAATGGGGCGTGTAAGTCGTGTGTTGAAGGAAACCGCAGTAGATTGTATACTAAATCAGGAACAAACTAATTTTACCATGACAAATATGAATATGGTCGTTCAACAAATATTGCCAGATGGAAGAGTATTGAATGACTTTAAATTAGGAGATATTCCGTATAGCGCTACATGTGATTATATGAGTTCGTGTGATTTCAAATGTAGACCTGGTTTAAATGAAGAAATTACCTCAGATAATATGAATAATGAAACATACACCGAGGCATTTATTATAATGAATTCTGACAAGATATTACAGAAAATAAGAAATTTGATGAAAGAAAGATATTTTTATAAAAAGAAGGAGTTGATTACAATGATTAATATCCCCAAGCCGTATCCATTGGTGCAAATATATTCGGCGCTTACTCATATACTAGAAGATAGTAATGAAGTATTGATAGATAGATATGGAAGAACGGGACATATGGTGAATATAGGAGAGTATTATTTATTTCAACCAAGTGAATTGAATTATTCGGCTGTTTCTCTCTATGATAGAAGTGTGCCGATTGATTATAAACATAGTATGATAGAGTTTGACCTTAAAAAACCACTGATTTCTGCTGAAAAAGAAAAAGCAAAAGCAAAAGAAAAAGTTCAAAGTCGAAACACGGGTAAAATGACGGAACAAGAGAGAAAAGAAATTGAAGAAGAAAGAAAAGAACAAAAAGAAAAAGTGAGACAAATAGAAGATGAAGTTAGAGAAATAGATGACGAAGAAGAAGCTATGAGAGAAAAAGAAAGAAAAGAAGAACAAGAACAAGGTATGTATAGGGAAGATAGAAAAACAATGGAATTAATAGAAGGTTGTATCAAAGAATTTGATTTGGCTTTTCAATTTATGAAAGTTACAAATCTTCCAAGAGGACAAGAAGAATGGTATAAACATTGTGGATTTGCCATGGAGAAGTTGGAGAGAATAAAAGACATGAATCCTTCTCTCAACATAAACATTTCCATACCTCAAATGCAAATTTATTTGGCAGAACATATTATTGAATTTCTCACGTTTGAAAATAAACTTCGGTTGTTGCATTTTATTACGAATACAAACATAAACACAGATACAAATGCAAATGAATACACCCACCCATTTATGACTATTGCAAAAGAATACTTTGAAAACAAAACGTTGAGAGATAATGGTCTAACAGGAATTATATTATTCCATCATGCAAACAATAAAAGAAAATTATATTTGTTGCAAACATCAACCTCGACTATAAACTCGGCAACAACAAAACAAGTTGCAAAAACCTTTGTATGGAGAGAAGGAGAAGCAGAAGACGAGAGAGATTTATCCCAAGCTATTCGTCGTAAATATGCATATGACCCAAGTAAATACAGTCAATTTATAGGATTTATTGACTACGACAAGTCATATGTATTTAAAGTAAAGAATACGCTAATGAAAAGAACCACAGGTGCAAGATGCGAACAAGCAACCAAGGCGAAAAATATTTCTTCAATAAATAAAATTATAGCTGCAAGTGTATCAAAGGAAGAAGCAGAGAGAATAGGAGATGTTTTTACAAAAGACAATATAAAACCTCTTGTTGACGTAGGAGTTTGTTATTTTGAAGAGTTTTTATTGCGGCATTTTCAACGAGAAAAAATAAACGGAAAAATATGGTTTTTAGATCCTGATGTTGCCAAGTTTCAAAAAATTTAGGATAAAGATAATGACAAACACGCCCTCCCAAAAAAAATGATATATAAAAACTACTTAAAAATATAATCACAATATTATATAATGGCAGATTTAAAACCTACACCCCAACCCCAACAATATAAGCCAAAAACCTTTGGTAATAAAAAAGACCGCGGGGAACAAAAATTATATGGAATTTATTCAAGATGTTTAATTCATCGTAATATAACACTTCCAATTAATGTTGTAGGAAAATATTTAAATCAAACCATTGAAAAATATGTAAAAGGACATTTTGAGGGAAAATGTTTGGCGGAAGGTTTTGTTAAACGTGATTCGTGTAAAGTGGTGACATATTCTAGTGGCATCGTCCAAGGGAATAATATAGTGTTTGACGTTGTCATTGAATGTCAAGTGTGCTTTCCAGTAGAAGGTATGCTTATTTCATGTTCTGCTAAAAATATCACCAAAGCGGGTATTCGCGCAGAAAGTGCGAATGAAATACCGTCGCCCGTTGTAGTATTTATTGCAAGAGATCATCATTATAATAACGAACATTTTGCGAATATCCAAGAGGGAGAAGTATTTAATGCCCGTGTAATAGGACAACGATTTGAACTTAATGATAAATACATTTCTATTATTGCAGAATTAACTAGAACACCTTCTACTTCAAATGTTGCCAAAAAACCAATTGTTATTATAGAAGATTAAAATAAATAATATAAATAGTTGTTGATATTATTATTAAACAATTGTTTATAGTATTATTTATAATTGATATTGATAAATAAATGGCAATGACATCCGTCCAATTAAATTATATAAGGAATTCGATAGAATCCATGTCAAAATTCAACCAAGTAGAAGTATTACGTATTTTGGATAAACACAAAGACATTACATTGAATGAAAATAAATATGGTATTCATGTGAATTTAAGCGATTTAAATGAATCTATTTTAGCAGAATTATTGGATTACGTTCAATACGTGTCAAAACAGGAGGTTTCATTAAAAGAAATTGAAAAAGAGAAGGAACAAATGAAACATGCCTTTTTTTCTTGATTTATTATAAAACGTATATGAAAAGCAATACACTTGGATATTTACATTATTTGATTGTCTTTTTTATTGGAGTATCGTTATTGTTGAGTTTATTCATATTTTTGTATTCATTGCAACATAATAAATCAATCAATAATTTTAATACATGGCAATTTCCAATGTTATTAGCACTCTTTTTTGACGGTCTTCTTGTATTACATAATAAAACATATTAAAAACATGTTTATATTATTAACAAATGACAAACGATGTATCTATATTTTCTTTATTGCAGAGGTTCGCATTGAATAAAGAAAATATAGATAAATTATGTAAATTTAGTTCCAGCAGTTCTTCCTCACAAAAAAAAACGTATGAAAAGGAAGAAAAACATGAAACACAAAAAAAGGCGAGGGACATTTTTTATCCGAGACAAAAAGACGGGCTTTTTTGGTGTTTTTATATTATGAAATATGGTATGGATGCATACAATGAACTATATGAAAAAGATATTACAATTGTGGTGGAGAAAAAAATAAAGATTGAATGGATTGAGATTTTTCGTAATAAAAAGGGTGTTTTAAAACAAAACAAAACTGCACCATTGGCGCATATTGAAAATGCGTTATTGAACGAACATAAAATAGATATAAAAACATTTATTGCATTATGCATTGTAGAGAATTTGCCGCTTATGTATATTCATAATAAAACGTATTATGAAATGAATGTAGATGCAGATATAGATAAAGAAATAGCAACACCGCAAGTACATGTTATCATTCAAAAAGTTCAACCATTGAAATATGGAATTGTTATGGATGCATTAATAGAATATAGCTCACAAACAATTCGTTCTACTTATTATAAAATTGATAATATCAATAAACCCCTCAAAGCAATTTCATTTTATAAATATGATGAACTCTATGATATATGTGATAAGTTGAATATTTTACAAAAACTCGACCAAGGAAAAAGGACAACTAAGCAAATATTATATGAAGGTATTGTTTTAGAATTGGGAATTGCGTAAAATAATAAAGACAATGTCAAACTGCACTAGATGATACAACAGAAATTTATTTTGGTGGAAATACCAAATGCAAAGAGTATTAGCAAGTTGTATACATGCATAAAATAAAAATGATATAGAAATACAATCTTTGTATAATATAACAAATATTATATTATATAAATCAAGCAAAATCAAATGTTTCGCAGTAAAAGCAACAACGGGTATAAAAATCCAAGTGCAGATACTAGACGTAATGTTGATAAATCTCCCCAAGAAATGTTTGCTGTTCTCGTTCATAAATTCTATGAATCTTCTCCCTATACAAAAAATGTCACACTGAATCAAGAATTGGAGGTTAAATTTGGTACAAGAAATATCAAGCATATTACAAAAATAGATTATGACAATGTGATTCGTAAATTGAAATCACTCGGTTTCACTTGTGTCAACGAACAAGGTGAATATTTACTGAGAATACAACATGAGTTTATGGATGTAAAAACTGGTCAATTTAGAGAATCTACCGAACGAAATATCAGAACAGAAATTGAGGGGTTTCGTGCAATTCAAGATTATTGTAAACATAATAGTCTGCGGGAATTGAAGCAATCTAGCGAACATTTATACGCACTGTCATTTGTGAAAAAAACAGGAGTAAAGGCTGTCGCTGGTACTGTAACTGGAACAGAAGCGTCATATTTACCTAGTGCGAATTTCGACGATTTTAATTTTCGCGTTAGTTATCAAACCGAGCAAACCTGGATATCGTCTTCTTCTCCCATTATAAAAGAACTCATTGATAATTGGGAAAAATCAAAAAAGACATTTCGTTATATTAATCGTGTGACTTTTCAACATCCAGATCTTCCTATTAAAGTAGATATTAGTATTGTGAAAAGTTCAAAGAAAGAAGAAGGGAGTTATCGTCTGCAAAAAACATACACCACAGAAGAATCTGGTGTGTTTACAAACCCAGAAACGTTTGAGATTGAGTTAGAGGTGGATAATTCAAGAATAGGTCCTGCGACGCCATTTAATTCCCCAGAAAGCATTTTAGATTCTCTACGCAAAGGAATCAAATATGTTCTCATGGGATTGCAAGGGACTAATTTCCCCATATCTTATCCCGAACAACAAGATGTTTTGAAATCCTATATGAAATTATTGCATGGAGAGAAATACAATCCTGACAGGCGAGTCTACCCCAAGGATTTTCTAGGTCCGTCATCTTATACTCTTCAAATGCAAAATATATCGCCGATTGATGAAAATGTGAATGTGCCAAATATAAGACGTAATTATGTCGTCACGGATAAAGCCGATGGTGACCGACATTTAATGTATGTTTCTCCTTCTGGAAAAATATATTTAATCAACACGAATATGAATGTTATATTTACTGGTGCAGTAACCGAAGAAAAAAGCCTATTTGATTCTCTCTTTGATGGAGAATTGGTTTTGCATAACAAAAATAGCCAATTTATAAATCTATTTGCGGCGTTTGATGTGTATTATATTGCCAAAGAAGATGTGCGTGGACTTTCTTTCATGCCTCTTACCGAAGAAGAAAAGGACAAGGAACGCGAAAAAGAACGAAATAGAGAGAAATCCAAAATGCATGATTCAACAAAACAAACATCTAGACATGCGGTTCTCCAATCTGTTATTAAAAAAATGATGCCGTCGTGTGTAATAAAGGGACAATTATGTCCTATTCGCGTTGAAACCAAAAAGTTTTACCCAGAAAAAATGTCGTCTTCTCAGGATATGCAAACGGATATATTTCTAGGATGCAAAACAGTTTTATCAAAGGTAGACAACGGATTATTTGAATATAATACAGATGGCCTTATATTTACTCCTGCATATATGGGGGTCGGTGGTGATAAGATTGGTGCAACAGGTAGACTTGGAAAAACAACGTGGGAATATTCATTCAAATGGAAACCAGCAGAATATAATACCATTGATTTCTTTGTTACCACGAAAAAAAATCCCAATAGCAGTGATGATATAATTACTCCGGTGTTTGAAGATGGAATTTATAATGGTGTAAATGGAACCTCGCTTAGTCAATTTAAAACTCTTATATTACGTGTTGGTTTTAGTGAAAGGGACCACGGATTTTTGAATCCTTGCCAAGATTTATTGGAAGATAAATTACCAGAATATGGTGAGGGTGCTAGTGCCGATGGAAAAGGAAGAGATAACGAGAATAATTATAAACCAGTTCAATTTTATCCAACAAATCCATATGATGCAAATGCAGGTATTTGCCATATTATGTTGAAGGAAGATGACACAGGTGTACTTCAAATGTTTACAGAAGAAGGTGAAGTCTTTGAAGATAACACTATTGTAGAATTCAAATACGACATGTCGAGAGAAGGTGCATGGAGATGGGTTCCGCTTCGTGTTCGTTATGATAAAACAGCAGAATTAAAACAAGGAATTAGTAAAAATTTCGGAAACGCATATCATGTGGCAAACAGTAACTGGACTTCTATTCATAATCCAATTACATCCTCGATGATTGCAAATGGCTCAAATATTCCAGAATGGAGCGCAGATGAAGATGTTTATTACAACAGACAATCTTCTTCAACCCAAACAATGGCAATGCGTAATTTTCACAATTTATATGTGAAACAATTGTTGATTAAAAGCGTTTCTAACCGTGGCGATATATTAATAGATTATGCGTGTGGTAAAGGCGGCGATTTTTCCAAATGGATAAAAGCACAATTATCTTTTGTATTTGGCATAGATATATCCAAGGACAATTTAGAAAATAGATTAGACGGTGCCTGTGCCAGATTTCTACGTAATCGAAAAGAATATAAAAAAATTCCCTACGCACTTTTTGTAAATGGAAATAGCAGTAAAAATATTCGAAGTGGTGCGGCGATGTTAAATGATAAGGCGATTAAAATCACAAAGGCTGTTTTTGGAGAAATTGGTAAGGAAGAAGCAAGTAGAATTGGTAAAGCAGTAGAAAGACAGTATGGAAAAGCAGAAGATGGTTTTAATGTGTCTTCATGTCAATTTGCGCTGCACTATTTCTTTGAAAATATAGATACTTTGCGTAATTTTGCTAGAAATGTGGCAGAATGCACCAAATTGGGTGGTTATTTTATTGCAACTGCATATGATGGAAAACTTATATTTAATATGCTGAAAAGTAAAGAAAAAGGAGATGGTGTGAGTATTTTGGGAGAAGGAGGCGTAAAAATATGGGAGGTAAAAAAAGAATATGGCAAAGAAGAAATGGATGACGATGCCAGTTGCTTGGGATATAAAATTGATGTTTTTCAAGAAAGTATTAATAAATTGATTCCAGAGTATTTGGTAAATTATGACTATTTGAATCGTGTTATGGAAGATTTTGGTTTTAAATTAATAAATCGTGATGAAGCGCATAGTTTAGGTGTTCCAGAAGGTTCAGGGTTATTTAGCGATTTGTATATGAATATGATGGATGAAATTAAAAAGAATAAATACAAGATGAAAGAATATGGTGATGCAGTAAATATGAATGCATACGATAAAAAGATTTCCTTTTTGAATAGATATGTTGTATATAAGAAAATTCGTATTGTAAATACTGCAAAGGTTATATTAGACGAGGCAGATGTCGATGTTGATGTAGACGAAGAAAAGGAAATGAAAGAAGAAGTTGACTTTATGAGTGAAAAAGTGAAAAAAGACAAGAAAACAAAAAGAGAACCAGGAACCAAGTCAACCAAAATCAAATCAAAAGTCAAAAAATTAACTGGTACATTGGTATTAGAAGAAGATGTAAAAAAAGATGAAGAAAAAGAAGAGGAGAAACAAGAAAAGGAGAAAAAAGAGAAACAAGAAAAGGAAGAGAAAGAAAAGGAAGAGAAAGAAAAGGAAGAGAAAGAAAAGGAAGAAAAGGAAGAGAAAGAAAAGGAAGAGAAAGAAAAGGAAGAGAAAGAGAAGAAAGAAAAGGAAGAGAAAGAAAAGGAAGAAAAGGAGAAGAAAGAAAAGGAAGAAAAGGAGAAGGAAGAAAAGGAGAAGAAAGAAAAGAAACAAAAAGAAGAAAAGAAAGGAACACGGGAAAGAAAGAAGAAAGAGAAAATAGTAATTGTTGATTAAAATATAAAAGAACAATCTAAAAACAAATGACTATGTATAATATATCATCGTTCTGGGATGACACATTATATGTTATTTTCAAGTATTTATAAAGATAATATTCAATATGTAGACGTAGATGTAAGCATAGATAATAGAGCAGTATCTTATAATAATATGTATATTTCACAATCGGTACATCATCATTTGAATTCTGTAATCACACTATTAGAAAAGAAAAAAGGACAACAAAAAATAATTTCTTATTTAAAAGAACTTATTCATCCCTATAATTTTTTATATTCCGTAGTTGTCAATGATAATAAGTTAATATCTTATTCATCGTTATACTATGACATAATAGACATGGTAAATAATTTGAATTTATTTAACATATTTTCATTCAGGGATATACAATGTGTATACAAAACAAATGACTTTATTTCAATAATTAGATCCATACATTTTCTAAGAAACGATTTCCAAGATATCCATTCGACTATTTTTTTATCAAACAAAAAATATGATTTTATATACTTGGATATGATGAGTCCAGATGATTCTTCTATTATAGAAAATATTATTTATAAAGATGAATCCAAAACTTCTATCAATAGAAATACATATGAAAATAGAAATATAACATATGATATTGAAACAGTAATAAATAATATTGCTTTGCATGGTGTAATTGTCATAAAAATAAATAACTTATGGTCTAAACCAATAATAGACATTTTATTTTTATTAACTGCAATGTTTGAAAAGGTGTATACAGTAAAACCACTAACATCTAATTTCATAAAAAATGATATTTATATTGTATGTAAAAATTATTTGAACTTATCTAATAACAGATTCATTGCAGAGTATAAATTAAAATGTGATAGTACACACAGCTTAGTTATTCCGTGTAGTTTTTTAAATAAAGTAGAAGAATTTAATGTAATCGTGGGACAACAACAAATAGAAACCATTGATAATTTTATTAATTTGTTGAATTTGAATTATCCTTCAAATAATCGCATATTTACAACATCAACGAGTATTTTTACCAAATTAAATAAAAAAATATGTTCTGCTTCTCGTAGACCATCTCTGGATAATAGCAATGACAACGAATCGGTTGTAGAAAAAGACATAAATCAAGAAATAAATAATGATATTGCGGACAAAACAATAGATGACATTGATATTGAAAATAAAAAAGGAGTAAGTGTAGACTACCCCCTTTTTTATAAAATAAAATATAAAAAAGATAAATTGGATAATTTAGAGCATTCTAATATTCAAAAATGCATTGCTTGGTGTGATAAAAATAATGTTCCTTACAAAAAATAACAGTATCCCACTACATTACCATTACCATTACCATTATTCCATTCAAAGAGAGATAATTCCATCACCGAGTGCTAGATTTCTACTGCGATGATTTCTATGTACGGCTGCGGATTTAATTGGAACATTAGGGGTTTGCAAGCATCTTGTTTTATTTTGAAATTGATTATAATTTGTAGGGAAACATGCAGACGCCTTGTTTTTTAATTTAATTCCAGGCGTGTTTTGTATATTGAGTAAATTAGTTTGGATAGTTGCGTAGTTCAAGTTGAGTAATCTGGCACTGCTTGATACTGCGCCTTGTTTAGC
>Ga0214921_10002155_pt1 | contig 32396 bp, 26 predicted proteins | sample LL1505_MetaG_FD_177992 | JGI IMG/M metagenome (GOLD analysis project Ga0214921, IMG submission 177992) | Freshwater microbial communities from Lake Lanier, Atlanta, Georgia, United States - LL-1505 | ecosystem: Environmental > Aquatic > Freshwater > Lake | place: USA: Georgia | collected... | reverse complement strand
TCGCCAAACTCTTTGAGAAGGGCGACGAGCCCACCGAGGAGCCGAGTCCTCCCTGGAGTGCCTGGCTCCTTCGCTTTGAGATGGACCGCGACAAGATGTTCCGCAAGAACATCAGCATGGATGACGTGGCCTACGTCCTGCGCACTCGTTTCGGCGATTCGCTGAACATGATCTACAGTGATTACAACAGCAACAAGCTCATCATGCGTATGCGCCTGCCCGAGCAGATGAAGAGCGGTCTGGACGATTTGACCGGTCTGAAGAAATTCCAGAATCGTATTCTGAACGGCATTGTGTTCCGCGGAGTACCTGGAATCAAGAGCGTGACTTTCCGCGAGGACAAGGACATGCTGGAACTCGTGGACGGCTCTTACAAGCAGGTCACGCAGTATGTGCTGGATACGGATGGCAGCAACTATATTCAGGTCATGAACCATCCCTATGTGGATTCGCGCCGTCTTTCCAGCAGTCATGTGCATGACATCTATGAGATTCTCGGTATTGAGGCCACGCGGGCGGTTCTTCTCAATGAGATCACCACCCTGTTTGAGGAAGCCGGCGTAAATAATCGCCACCTCGGCCTCCTGTGCGATGTGATGACGCGCGGTGGTCGCCTGATGTCGGCAGACCGCCATGGAATCAACAAGACTGACATTGGTCCCTTGGCAAAAGCCTCGTTTGAGGAGACGGAGAAGATCCTCCTGAATGCTGCCCTGTTTGGTGAGCTGGACCCTGTGACGGGCGTGTCGGCGAATATCATGACGGGCCAGCCGATTCGCGGAGGCACGGGATTCTTCAACGTGCTTCTGGATGAGTCGGCGTTCATGCGCCTACAGGAGGGCATGCCTCCTCTGGAGGAGGAAGAGGAAGAGGCCGAGCCGACCCGAGAGGAACTAGAGCAGGCGATCTACGAGGATGAGAACGACATCTGTTCTTCGGCGCGCCTCCGTATGAATGTGACACTGCCAAATGCTGTGACGGCACTGGAGGAGCCTGATGTAGAGGTGGCAATCATTAAGGAGGACTAAAGAGTCCGAGCAAATATAAAGTATGGAAATATTAATACAGGGGGCTCCCCCTTGGAAAACAGTAGAATGGATACAGAGCCCGTCGTGGTCCAGTGTACGTTTATCCGAGGTCACCTACTGTGGCACATGGATAACAGACTATGATACAGAAATCATTAAGATAAAACAGCAAATTGAGGGCGTTGATAATGAGCACCGGTGGGAACTTGCGAAGAAGATGGTCAACATGTATGAACTCGTTTATACGCATAATGACGAGCGTCTGCCTCCGTCGCTGAGTATCTTCGTTCCGCTTTCCAGGTCCTTCTTCAAGATGGTGGAGATTCTAGAGGTCATGAGTTTTTTCAAGGACCTGCCCGCTAAGATCAACTCGGCGCATATTGCCGAGGGGCCAGGGGGGTTCATACAGGCACTCTATAGCGTTTCCGAGAAGCACAAGAAGAATATTGGAGCCTCCATTGCCATGACGTTGAAGCCGACGAACCCCCATGTTCCTGGTTGGAAGAAGGCTACACAGTTCCTGCAGCGTAATAAACAGGTGATCGTACATTATGGAGCCGACGGAACAGGGGATATATACAAGCCCGAAAATCAGGCATCGTATATAGATCAGTGTAAGGCTGCCAACGGAGTCCATATTTTTACGGCAGATGGGGGGTTTGATTTCAGTGTGGACTATTCTCTACAGGAGCAACAGGTGTTCAATCTTCTTCTCTGTTCCGCTACGACGGGTCTGCGTGTTCTTAGGCAGGGGGGGTGCTTCGTCCTGAAGATTTTTGAGTGTATTTCGCCGCATACGAAACTCTTCATTCAACTGCTCTCCTATTGTTTTACGAGTTGGACCCTGTACAAGCCGGCGATGACTCGGCCCTGTAATTCGGAGCGGTATTTTCTGGGAAGGGGATTTCGTCTAAGTAGTAAGCCCATTGTTGAACTACTTGTTTCTATTCAGGAACAAGTGGCACAAGGAAAATATCCGATGGCTGAATTACCGGTTCTCCCCTTTTTGGAGAGTCATATTGCGAAGATGGCGGTTACCCAGATACATTCTATAGAACTCGCTCTTAAACTGGCCGAGAATCCTGTAGAGTGGTGGTCCACCTGGTATCCGCATGTTCTCAAGAAATCGTATGTATGGTGTGAGAACTTCAAGATCATGTATACTCCTGTAAATACTCAGATAGCGGCCACGCTTAGTCGGTTCCCTCTTCATGCCGACCATATTTCTCATAGAGGCGCTTACCAACTATGACCGACGCTCCGTGCTGGGAAAGATTGCCCTTGTTCATGTGCTCCAGCATTGAAAGCATCGTTGTGAGATTGGCCTCGTCAAATCCGGCGGGGTCGGTGATCATTTTGAAGAGATTTTGATACTGTTCAATAAACTCTGGAAGTAATTCCTTTATTTCATCCAGAGTTTTTCCTTCGCGGACGTAGCGTCTTGTTGTGGCTACCATGTTTTTCACGTATTCGGCTCTTTCCTTAGCATCAAACTTGTGGGTCTCCCCCTCCGCTCTAGCGATGGCGTCACGGATAGATTCCCGTTGTACTGGGGGCGGTCCCGGTCTTATACGGTTTCCGGAAAGGGGCATATACTGTGTTGGAGAAATAAGGGATGGGGGGAAAAGCGCGCCAAGCCAAGGATCCGCCTAATAAAACGTACAAATAGGAAAGATGGAAGACGAGAAAAGACGGTTGAGTGACCTCCCCGAAAATATTGTTCTCTTTAGAAAAATCATAAATCATGTCAAGCGTAGCATATTAGAAAGTAACGATGGTGAACCAGGCGAAGACAATAGTGAGAAGTGCGTACAGAGATTGAAACAGTTTGGCAATGTGGTTATTTCCTTATTGGAGAATCGTCATGAACATACAAAGGAACACAAGTCTGTCATGGATCTTTTTAAACGGTACAAGTTTGATATTGAGAAATTATCAGAGTCGGAGAAAGATTTGTGTAATCATTATGTAATAAATGATGCTCATGTATATGTGTATGATCTAAATCCGCATCGCTTTGATTGAATAATCTTAACTGTCTATAGAAATGTCTCTACCTTATGATTCAAAGAAAGGTTGTCCGAATGGTTATCACAAACGTGGTTCATATTTATCTGTGCTGAATCATTTTGTCAAACCCAGATGCGTAAAGTCCACGACAGTCTACAAGAATACAGCAAAGAATATGAAAAGAAAGGTGAAGGAGAGTCAGACACGGAGAAACCAGCGGTATATTCCTTCTATAAAAACCCTGGCGAGAAAAGCCTGTCCCCCGGGCATGATTGAGCGCAAGGGATATGTTCGTAAATATTCTACCACGGTTCGCCAAAAGGGTTTTACGGTAAAACGGTCTTCGGGTACAACTTACAGAGTACATCCGAGGGCGAGCGCTGCGGTAGTAAACTCAAAGTGTGTAAAAAACACTGGAAAGCCTGGTAAGGGTGTTCCCAGATCAATTGGTCCTCTTCGTAAGGGGGAACTTGCCAAGTACGGCTATTCTTACAGGGAGGCCGAGGAAAAACGCCGTGCGGCATTACGGCGGGCTGTAGGGGCGTATGGTACTTTGGGCGTATATCGTAAATTGGATGCGGTGGCAAAACTGTCTAAACGTTCTGCGCCCAGAGCATCTGACGTATTTGAAAAGGATCGTGAGTGGGTTAAGACGAAATTTGGATCCATCAAGGCGGTATAAATTTTCTATCGTATTGAGAAGAAATGAAATATTCATTTGTTGTAACAGGACTTGCCTTGCTTGTTTTGGCGAATATTCTTATTGTATTCCAGTTCGTTCGTCGCGAGGGATTCCAGGAGCCGGCGAGACCCCTGCCTCAACCGTCTCCTCCTAATACTCTTGCGAACATGGCTGCTATGATGCCCAAGGGTAACAATCAGCCGGCGAATCCTACAGGGGGTGCGATTGCTGGTGCCACTGTGAGAGAGGGATTCTCTTCGTATCTGCTTTCTGAGGCTGCGGGAGCCAAGGACAAGTACCATGCGATGGGTGCGTATGATGGCATTGTTTTGCCGACAGGTAACAATGTGTCTTCCTGGAGATACACGGCCCCCAATGAGAAGTTGCTGGGTGACGAGTTCGTACCTGGTGACGATTCGTTGTTCATGTTCAAGAATAACCAGTGCAAGCCTGAGTGCTGTGGTGCGAGTTTCAGCTGTGGCGGTGGCTGTGTCTGCACAACTCCGGAACAGAGACAGTATATTGCGGGTCGCGGGGGGAATCGCACTGAGCCTGAGGATTCTGCTTAAAAATCCGTCTAGTGACGGATTTCTAATCATTATCCAGCCGTCCGAAGGACGGAGGATTCCGCTTGAAGCGTCGTCTAGTCCGTCCGAAGGCTCCGCTTGAAGCGTCCACCTAAGCCTAGAATCTAACGATTTTATTGATATTTTTGTAAATTATCAATACACTCGTTTTACAGGGGCACCCGGATATCTGCGCCTACAGTTTGTAAACTGCGTTGCAGTTTGTAATCTTAATGATACATAGGGATGAACAGCTTTTTAGGAAATACTCTAACAAGCTCGGCAAATAATACTCTACGTTCTGTAAATAGCACTATCAGTTCGGTGAACAGTGCGATGGAAAGCACGGTAACAAGTGCTTTCGGAGCCGTAAACAGTATTGGCGAATCAACACTTACCGCCATGAATAATATTGGTACTACGACACTAGGTGCGCTAACACCGTTCACAAACTCCGATATTTTTTCAAACGTGAACAGCTCCCAAAATAATGTATCCTCAACGAATTCAAACCGGCGCAACAATAATTTCAATTTCAATAACACAAATAGAAATTTTACAACAAACGCCTCCTCAAATTCTGGAGGCTGGGGCACATTATTTGGAATGTTCCTCTTCCTTATCGCAATTTTTCTTGTAGGTATGATAGTCTTTAGAGACCAGATCACAGCGGGTTGGAACTACTTTATTACATCAATACAAAGTGCTCTAAATATGAATCCCTCTCCTATGCAGTCACCAGATCAAACTGCCGCCAACCGCGAAGCCGAACTCTCATCCCCTATGCCAACAACTCTGGACGCAACCTACGAAGCCAATAAGGAGGATACAAAAAATATTGTAAATTCCGTTCTGCCACTCGGAGGACGGAAGGAAGTGTTCAATGTAAGTTCCAATGAATATTCTTATTACGACGCCGAACCCCTCTGTAGGGCGCTAGGATCCGAACTTGCCACCTATGACCAGGTAAAGACGGCCTGGAGCAAGGGAGCCGATTGGTGTAATTACGGATGGACCAAGGGCCAGGTAGCCATCTACCCGACACAACAGGCCACCTGGGATAAGCTTCAGGGCGGCCCTCCCGACGAGCACACAGCCTGTGGGCAGCCCGGGGTAAATGGTGGCTATTTTGACAATCCCGAGATGAAATTCGGCGTGAATTGCTTCGGTGTGAAGCCTCCTCAGGATTCCAACGACGAGCGCCTGCTGATGGAGAATGGAACCATCCCCAAGACCGTGAGCACTCTGAAGATAGACCAGCAAATCAACGATATCAAAAACAATCTTGATATGGTCGGTGTGCTTCCGTTTAACTCACAGGGCTGGTCAGCGTCGTAGGCCGCCCCACCCAGCCGCTTCCAAAAGATAGACATCCACTTTTTTGGATGATTCGTCATGCTCCGTTTCATCCTCTTCAGTCATCTCACCATATAGAATTTCTGTTTGGTAAGAATTCTCAAGATCCAATTGTCTCCAGATGAATTGTTCAATGTCCATCCGGCGATCCTGTCCGTGGTAGGATATATCCGAAAAATCTTCCATAAAATTCCACGTTTTCCAGAATTTATCCCACGTATCCGGGTCAATCACATGATAGTAGTGTAACCGGTCATCATCGTTCCAGGCCTCGCAAAAATGATCGCGATTCCAGACACTTTCCATTGTTGACTTGCCCCTATTCTCATAGAGCCCCGAGACCATGCCACCATACAACACGTTCGTAGGAGTGCCAATCGTATATCCCATTGAATTTATAAAAGGGACGATTCCCTCCTCCAGAAAGTATTTGAATAACTGGCCCCGTTTCATTTGTTCTTGTCCAAAATCAACATATGAATGTAACCAGTCCTCCATCTCTTATAGTGTTTGATGATTCTATTTAATAGTGTATAGTGCCACTTTAGACCCACCCTATCCTGAATTCATAACGCGTTTAAGTTTCAGCCCGGTATGTACTGTCCGATTCTCCTTAATGAATTTGATGATCGCTGTCGTTTCGTCGGCTCCTCCTGGCCGTTTATTCATGTAGTATTGATGTAACAGTTCCTCCAGTGATGTGAAAGTCAGCGGTTGCGAGTGTTTTTCGTCATGTACCATGAGTTTTCCGCCCGAAATTTGTATTACGGCCTTGTCGTAATTGGAGTTTTTCAGAACGGTCAGAATCTGCTCTTCATAGGTATCACGCTCCTTACGGGTATTCTGCGCCTGCTTGTTGAAATTCGCCGTAAGTGTGTCGTAATGAACCCAACTACGGACAAGATTTCCCAGACTCTGTAAATCAAGTGATGTTGGAGAGAGCATTTTAGTTTATACGTATAGAATTATTATTGAAAAATGGCGCCGTTTTGACTATATTCAGAAGAAGAAACTACTGTCAAAGGTGATGTCTGAATCTTAAATATGATAACTGCCAGAGTGAGAAGGACCGATACAAGAAGCAGGCAAAACATCACGCATATTAAGACAATATAGGGATAAATCCGTTTGAGAATATGATTCATGACCGGGTCAAGAACCTTGTTACGAATCGCCAGTTGAATATGTTCCTTTTCAAAGAAGGAGGTCATTTTCTGTGTCATAGAATCTGTCCAAGAGAGTCTCGTTTCCGACATTTCTACAATATAATTTGTTTGATCATGCGATTATAACCCGCATTTATGGGTATCCTACCAAAATAGGTTACCAATGGAATTTGGCAGTCCTATTCGGCAGAATTCAACAACCTATATTGCCCCTGTAGAAACCACGAATTTGTTTGATACCAAGTATCCGTCAAGTACAAGCGGTTCAAATACGAGTCCACCAACCAACACTATTGAGATGAAACAGTATTTATCTATAATTGCTCTAGCTTACGAACAGTATTCACTTAAATGGTTCAATAAAAAAATTCCGGCATTCTATTTTATTCAGAATATCACGCATAAATGGGATTATTCTTCGGCACCACCTTATACAGGTGATCCGAATTTTATAGGAAGTACCGTTCTTGTTCACCAGGTATGGCGCCCGGAAACAATTCTAATTCAGCCTACCCTGTTTCAAATAAACTGGGTTCTACAGACATCGGACTATAGTTCTTATTCTGTAACAAAACATTCTCCCGGAACGGCTGGAGAATCTGAGGAAATTCCGTATGGAGATAACCAAGTACAGTTTGTCCTTAGTGAAACACCCCGATCAATCTTTCATCGTAAAATCCGAAGGGCAAAGTTGATCGCGAGTATTACGAAATTACGAGTAAACAAGTTGTACTTGAAATACTATAAGCTCTACGGAGAATTCACACCAGACGGCGAAGACTCGCCTTTGTCTTCTGATAGTGAAATTTAGTATAGGGCGAGCCAAAAAATAGGCTCGCACTATTACAGAAGCACGGATGCCTAGTTCCAATAATGGAAGCTTTCCCCCCCTTTTTGTTTTAGCCGCGTTAGCCGTTGCTGTAGTGTCGCTGGCATATTTGCAGCCCGGTATCTTTTCCAGACGTGAGGGATTCAGTTCGACCCTGTCGTCTGCTTCCAATTACTCGGCCCCTGCCGGCCTCGAGTCGGCTCCTGGCCCGGTACGCGAGATGGCGGTGAAGCATGCCCCTGAGGCCATTCCTACGCCGTCATCTGGCCCTGCCGACTTCGGAAACGCCGAGGCCCCCTCTGGCTGCTATCCTCGCGACCAGCTGACGCCCGGCGAACTCCTTCCCAAGGACCCCAACAGCATCTGGGCGCAGCAGAATCCCATGGGCACGGGCAGCCTGAAGGGCAAGAACTTCCTGTCTGCGGGTGCCCTCATCGGCATCAACACGGTGGGCCAGACTCTCCGGAACGCCAACTACCAGCTCCGCTCTGAGCCTCCGAACCCCCAGGTGCCCGTCTCGGCGTTCAACAATCCCACGATTGAGCCCGACGTCAACCGTCGCTCTCTGGAGATCGGGTAAACTAGCACGAAGTACCGATACTCGCATGTTTTACTCTCAGTAAAATGTGTGAATACTCGCATCAAAACAACCTTCTCATGTGCTGTTAGAGCACGAATGGGTGACCTATCAGCGTCATTAGGATATGCCATAAGTAAGACCAAGCAATTTTTCCATATCGGAAATTACCCGACCGTCTCTGTCAAAAGCCGTGTAGATGGCCAGTCGTATAATGTTCGTGATATGCCCGATAAGCAGGCCGCCGCCGACCTGATGGCGCGCATTCGGCTCAAGATGAAGAAGTTGAAAATCTACGTGGAGGAGAAATTCCCCGACAAGCCCCAGGTCAAATTACTTGCCCGGAATTTTGATGCCGAGGCGCACCGTCTAGGGGAATCCACCCCCGACGATGAATTCACCAGTTTCAGCGTAAACAAGGGTGAGTCGGTACAATTCTGCCTCCGACAGCGCGAAGGTGGCGACGAGTCCCTTGTTGACGAAAATGTCGTCATGTTCGTGGCAATTCACGAGATGGGTCACATCATTACGAAGACGGTGGGCCACGGCCCCGACTTCTGGAACAACTTTGCCTGGCTCCTGGAACAGGCTGAGACCCTGGGTGTCTATGCTCCCCAGAATTTCACGGCCCAACCCGTTTCCTATTGTGGCATGAAAATAACGGACGAGCCCACATATGATCCGTCAAAGGATGCTGGTGATATGTCTATCGGAAAGATCACAAAATAAGATAAGAAGAGCACCAACTAGATAGAAGAGTCTCATGGCAGAGCAGAGACAGGACATTAAACCATTTATAGAATCAATCTTGGACCCGCAGTTTGTGGACTCTTTCTATGGCCCCGTTATTGGTACGGAAACAATCACTGTAATGGTCTATGAGAACCCCGGGACAGAACCGAGGCGCCTACCTCTGAACCAAATGTTTCCGTTCATGACACTGTTTGATATAAAACTCGCCATTTACAATGCTTATAAACGCGATGACAAGGCCCACCCCGATTATGTGTTTCTGGGAATACCGAGATTCGGAACCATGATAGAAACGACCGATTATACTTGGTCGTTTTCGGCCACTCCCACAGAGTCTGTGCTTTTGAAGAATCTTACAGGTGTCGCCGCGGGAAAACTGAGCGTTCCCGCGATTGATAGTCGTTTTGTAGATACGGATGGAGGAAGAAAGAATATTCGGCGCACGAACACCGACGGTATCACAATAGAAGACAAATTCTTCCAGAAAACCGCCAAACTTCCTGTGCTTCACGCGTATTTATACCGGACCCTGGAGGCGATGATTCCTGGAGAGAGACCGTTGAGTGAGCGCGACTGGAATGGCCGCCTGTATCCGTATTTTCCTGCCCTGTCAATCGGCAATGATACTTTGACACTGGATCAGCGGAATCAGGCGAAGAAATTCGCCGATAACTTCGTGGTTCGGCGGAGATTTTTCGCGAAGATTGACGAGATTCTGGAAACAGGTGCTCCGATGACGACGGTAAATCTATCGGCAGTGAAATACATACGCCTAAGTTACACGAAACCCAAGGTCATTCCTGGGATTGAAGTCATTTTCTACGAAGTCCCTGTGAATGAGCGCCGTCCCTACATGCGCCTCATGCCTGTTGAAAATACGGCGATTAGCAAGGTTCATATGTTGAAAGACAGTGATGTGCCGAATCTGGAGGACCCTCGCCTCCTCTACATATGGTCACAGGAGAAGAATCCCACGCCGGATCGTGACTTTGCCATGACCAAGATTCTCCTGAGAAAGAGATCGGGAAACACAATACCGCTGTATGCCACCATGCGGATGTTTGATGACGGTACTGCCGACATCACTGTGGAGCCTCCGAAGCCCTTTAAGAAACTGGATCCTCTTGCCGACCTGGCCACGTTGGCGGATGGACTTACAGATGCTCTTACAGGATTTTCGTATTTGCGTGAGATGCCGCTTCTCAAAAATGGGAATTTCCGTTTTATTGCCGATTTGAAGGATTTTGTAGATACTTCCTACACTCTGAAAATTCTGCGTAGAAAGTTACAGATCATGTCGGCGGCCTTTCAAGAAATTCCGTCAATTGGCGAGGATCAGCCGTTGATGACTTTGCGTTACAAACTGGTGAGCAACTTTTCTCGTGAAGATCGTATTCAGGCTTTTATTACGCAACTGTTGACTCGGAATCCGATGAAGAGCCAGAGCGATGAGACCGACAGGTTGCGCGAAATTGCGAATGAATTCCAAATTACTGGGGCCGAGGCGAAACGGCAATTGGACAGGAAGATGGAGGCGGCTGGAGAGGTCGTTCTGGCGAATCCTGAGACACGGGACTACACGGCTCTCAACAATCCTGGAGTGGATATTGCTATCTTTTCCAGACATCCGACCTACTTTTTTGAGATATATCGCGCAGATTCGTATGTGACAATACAGAGAATTATTACGCTCCTGTCGCTACTGTTTAGTCGGCCTGCTGAGGAATTCCGGGCCACGGAAGAAGAAATGGAGAAATTGGCGGTAGGGGAGAAGGAACTGTCTTTGCGTGAGGATGCTGGTACGGAAAGCGAAAGCGAGGCCGGCGCAGAGCCACAGGGCGAAGGTGAAGCACAAAGCGAAGCGGATGCAGAATTTGAAAATGTCTTTGAAAACGTGGAAGGCACTCCAAAAGAAGAGGCAGGTGAGGAGGAAGAGGGTGAATTTGCCGATTTGATGATGAACGGGCCCACCCTGGAGGAAACAGAGGAAGAACGCAAAAGAGAGGAGGAAGAAGAGGAAGAAGTACAGAGGACGACAACGAAGCCATTGGCTCGGCCTAAGGTAGTAGCCCCCAAAAACGACGATGCCGAGTCCGTAGCCGCCCCCAGAAAGGGATTTGAAAAATATTTTTCCGACAAGTTGAGTGCCGCCGACAAGGCTCTGTTCAATTATGACAAGACATATGATAAGACAAATCCTGGTCCCCCCGTTAAAAAGTACGTACAACAGTGCGGAGCAAATCTAATGAGACAGCCGGCCGTACTCAGTCCTGACCAGTATGAGAGAATGCGCGACGAATACAAGGCCGAACTTGACAGTGGTGAGATACGATTTTTTGAGTTCCCTCTCGCCAAGGATGCCAAAGACGAACCCTACGATGCCAATCCGGAAAAAATGGAATATTACACCATCATGAAATATGGGTCCGAAGGCGTTCGCAATTACTATTTATGCTGTAAATATTACTGTGTTCGCGACGAAATGCTCGTGCGCAAAGTGGAATTTGAGGGAACAAAGATGCGCCCAGGGCATTACAAAACCGACGAGGAGAAGGTGAAACCTCAGAACACGTGCCCAATGTGTAAGGGCAAGCAGGTGATGAACCGTTCGGCTCCAGGACCGAATGAGACCGTCATCATGCGAGAGGGCAATAACGGAAGCCAACTCTATATTAATTTCCTGAAGAAAACATTTCACCCAGACGGCCTCTATCTGCCCTGTTGTTTCAAGGATGATCAGGCAATTCGCATCGGTTCAAAACAGTTTCCTGAGTCATCGGAGGAGGTCCGTGATGCTCGCCGGCCACCGCCCATTAGAGAGGCCAACGGCGAGGAGCCGGCCGAGCGGACAGAGGACATTGTTCAGAAATTCACAGTTTCCTACGAAACGACGATTCTTACAGCGAGAACGGCCTCCATCGTGGGAGTGGAAAAGATGCCCCTGGACCCTGTTATTCCCAAGACGAAGAAGGCCCGTCGCGACAAGTCTACAGGAGTTTTACAGGAGTCAAAACAGAAGACGGAATTATCTGAACCGCAGATTGGCCTCCTGCCTACGAAGTTGAATGAGTACTTCTCCCAGGACACGAAGGAACTTGTTGGACGAAAGGGTACCCAGCAATTGAGACCGAACTCCAAGGGATTCCTCCGTGTCGGTGTGGAAAATCGCGGACCTCGTCGCAAGGATTCCTTTCTGGCCGCGGTGGCCCCGTTCTTCCGATTTAACTCTGTGAGTGAATTCAAGACGGCCCTCGCCCGTATAATTCAAGCCCCCCTCTACATGGGGCTGAATTTCGGAAACCTCCTCCTTGAATTATACGTTCCGAAGTGGATTCCGAGAGTTCTGAAGATGACTGGCGAGCCGGCCACAGATGGTGATATAGAAGTCTGGGCGAAAAACGAGTTGGGCATTCCGCGACTCACGGAAAGCAATGAGGCGCTTATTCGTCGCGCGTATCTTTCCTACGATAGATTCTGTTGGTGGCTACAGTCCGAGACGGAACTCAAAGAATATCGTCATTTTGCACACTTCTTCTCTCTTCCTGGCATCATGAATGTTGGAACCAGAAAATACACAACTGCCGGCACGTCTATTAGTGAATATCGTCGCCCTGGTATTCTGTTCATTGTTCTGGACATTCTTGAATCCGGTGAAATGAAGGTGCGTTGCCCTCCCTATCCGATTGACGATCAGATATTTTCTAAATCGGACATTGCCTTTCTCGCACACCATTACAGTGGTGTATGGGAGCCCATTTTCTACTACAATAACGAGGTGCTTTCCGACCAGGGAAGCAACCAGGCATTTTTGACGTTCTCGGCGGGACAGAGAAAGCAGTGGCCGAGCATTATAGAGGAACGTCTGAAGGAATTCCGCGCACAGTGTTCCATGGCCACAGGTGGTCTAGGAATCTACGCGAGTAGCCGAGGCCTCAACTCAAGAAAGATTGTCCCCCTTCTCAAATTGAGAAATGTCATGTCCAAGCATCCCGAAGTGTCGCTCCAAGCACTTCTACGCGATTCCTATAATCACGTGGCGGCACTTCTGTATAAAACGGAGAAATCGGGGCTCATAGCGATTCCTGTTATTGAGGACGGCATAACATATTCGTTCCACAAGGATGTACCAGAACGTGGGGAATCGGCCATGGATCTTCTTATGCTGTTGGACACCAAGACGGTTTTTGACTGGGACGACTATACGCCTGCCTCTGTTAACCAGGTTGTTGAATTCTACCGGCGATTTGTTGAACCGCACTTTCCCGATCTGTACACTGTGAAAAAAATGGTGACAAGCCGAAACACTCAGAAGATTGTGGCAGTGAGACTCAGCAACGGACTTTTCATTCCTGTGTCGGCACCCGAGGATCCGGCCAGAGTCCCCGATATTCCTGTAGGCGAGATTGAGGAGATGGAGTGGAAGATTAACAAGGATATTGTCATAGATTCCACGACATCCGAGCGGGAGATACAGGATAGTTCGGAAATCGACGCGAAAGAATTCAACGAAACATTTGAGCATCTGCGAATTACTTTTTCGAACTGGCTGAATTCCAGCGAGGACGGCGGAAATTTCCGCAGAGAGCTTGAGCAAATTCTCTCTGATAATTCCATGCCCCTGTTTGAACGGCGCCGGCGCGTGGAAATTATGATCGGGCCTGTTGTAGAGGGTTGGATATCCGAGAAGGACGAAGATGCTCCCAGACAGCCCAGTCTTCTCCGCGTGGACTGTACCCTACGCTCACAGGAAGAGTGCGGAGGTTCGTGTGTCTGGGTAGAGAGCAAGGACACGCGAGACAGCAAGGACAAGTGTATGATTCACGTGAAGAAGATTGAAGGAGAGGAGGGCTCAAGTAGGACATCGGCTACCCGTATTCTGTTGCGCCGTCTCATTGAGGAACTTCTCCGTTTCAGCAATCGTCGCCAGGAGATTTTTGAGAAGCGCGTCTCACAACTCGCGGTACTTGATCAGGCCGTACGCCAAGGTGAGCAATATATTCTCCCTGAAAAATCGGCGGCGTGGACGGAACTTCTTCGGCTGGAATGGGCCACACGGGTTCCAGAAGAACCGAAATATCTGGAGGAAATGCGCAGAAAGCCGGCAGAGTCTGAGGAGGCTCCTCTGCCCCCCGTGAATGAGGTCTCGGCTCTTCCTGTTGCTATGGAGACCCTGTTGGGGGCCGAGGATCCGAAGACGGCGCGCCTCCGAATGTATCCATCTCCCACAGGAAGTTTAGAACCGTTTCTGTCGTTGCTCGGCACTACGGCGGCGACGGTAGGAATGAAGACGACCGATACGGTAATGACGAGTACGAACCTTTTTACGATAATACATAGAACAAATTTTCCCATTATACAATACGATTTACGCAAGGAACCTCCGAAAATTACGGATGCTCTGAAATTGCGCGGACTTCTCTATAATGACAATAAAACGGAACCGCGTTACGGAATCTTTGTTATTACTGATGACCGCCCGCCCTCACTGCTCGTCACTGATACGGAATATCCGGCACTTCTGAAAAAATCGGAACTGCCTGATATACTTGTAAAGTCATTCATACGGACAAAGGCAACTACGACCGCTGCTACGTAATAGCCGCCTTTCTGGCCGCTAGCATGTCCTGAATCTCATCCGTGAGCCGATTCAAACGAAACTTCTGGTAGGTCGTGTTGTTTGGATGGAAGATGACAATGTACATGTCGGATATCTTGAGCCCATAGTACGTCTCCAGGAACCAGCGATACGTGTTCAGTTGGAGCGTGTAGTGCCAATAATTCGTGTTGGGAAGATGGTTTACAGGCTCATACCCGGTCTCCCAGGCACTCTCCATCTTGATTTCCTTGGACCGCTTCCAGTCGTAGATAACATAGGAATCGTCGGATTTCCTGTAGAATACCATGTCAATGGAGCCAGCAAGCTTGTACTCCTCGCTCCAGACCTCCCACTCGGAGCGATAGGGCACGAGATCCTCCTTGACGTCGCGCCAGAAACGGCTGAAGTACTTCCACTCCGTAGTCTCTAGAACCGGCGGGTCAATCATTTCCGGATGACCGTGAAGGAACTGTTCAATGGCGAGGTGCATGGCCGTGCCACGAGAAGATGCGTCCTCGCCGTTCGCATTCCATTCGTCCTTGATCTGCTGGGCCGTCTTTCCGAAGTATTTGCTCTGCGACCATTTTGGCGACGACATCATCTTCTTGATAATGGCATCTGCGTCAAAGTGCGGAAAGCAATTGTGAATAAACTTCGTGCAACTGATCCATCCCTTAGATGTGCCGTTTACAGTATAGACGTGAGTAGGCTCGTCAAAGACGATACTATCGTCTCTGGCGTGCTTATTTTTAAATGAGAGTTCTTGCCAGGGCTGGGGCATGGTATTCATAGTAGTATCGTGCCGAATCTTTAGATGGCTGGTCCAACGCGTAAAGAATCGCAGAATTTTCATCTGCCATCTGTAAAGACACATGAGCATTTTGGCAGGGTATATGATGGCTTACTCGGATGATCTGTATGAGGGTCCTTCAATTATTCCCACGCCGGATTTGATGCCCCGTGTGATATACAAGACCATTGGGGAGGCCGAGAAGGCCCTGGAGGTCTGGAAGGAGAAGCTGGATCATTTTACACCCGTGCTGTATGGAGAGGTATATCCGTACGATAAAACCACGGCGAGAGAGCAGCTTGAAAAAAAGGGGTATGCCATTTATGGATGGACAATGGATATGTCAGGTGACCTTGAGCCGGTGCGTTATGGATTGTTTATTGTGGCGATAAAGTTTGCTTAGGAGCCCCTCCTTAGAACCCCGCTACAAGCGGGGCCCCTCCTTAGAACCCCGCGGATAGCGGGTCCCTAAAATCCCGCTAATTCCATAATAAACTTCCCAATCCGATTCTCCCCTTCAATCACCCCCGTACTTCTGTGGACTCCTCCCAGATTTGACGAGTTCGCCCCAGGAGCATAGTACAAGAGAGTCTTCCCCTTGTCCCGTGCTGCTTCCACAATCTTTCTGAACCGCGCATCCGTCTCCCAGCGCTGACGCAGACCCTCCTTCAGAATCTCGTCCTTCTTAGAGGCCCACAACGCCTCATCAAACGTAGACCGATAGCGCTTGAACGCCGACGGGCGGATCTCATCCTTCACCAGATTATCCTCCTCCTTCAGGAGCTGCTCGTCCCGCTTCGCAGGAATCGGCTTTTTTCCTCCATCTGATTCGTTCGTCCGTATGAGCAGGAACTTCTGGTGAATCGTACCCTCCCTGCCGAATACCGTCGTGGCAATGTCAGGAGTATTGGACGCTACCCGATATCTCATCGCAGCCAAATAGTGATTCATGCTCGGATATTTTACACCATCCACCATAGGATCCTCAATAGGAAAGGGGGCCGTAGGAGAGAGCCACTTTCCAGCACCCTTGTCGCCGATTCCCAAAATATCCTTGTCGGTGGCCGCAGAATAGAACTGGAAGAGTTCTCCAGCAGTATATGTCTCGGCCTCAGGGCTGGCCACCCCACGCGCTACAGGAATCGTACGCTGGGCCGATTTTAGGGCTGCTGCTGCTGTAGTGGTCGTCATTCCTGTAGTGGTACTTTCAGGCAGTTGTGTAGTAGTCATTTCAGCAACCTCCATATCAAGATCCTGCTTTGGCGCAGGCTCCACGCCCATATTCGCATTCACCTGTCGCTTCATGCTTGCCAGACCCGTTCGCTGCGCCTCCGAATCACCCACTTCCTGCTTCCTCTGGAAGATAAACCAACGATTCATAAACGAGAATTGCTTCACCGCCTCAGGAATCGTGTAATTCTGCCCAGCCTTCGCAGCCATCTCCCATGTCGGCCCGAACAACTCCGAACTCACAGGGAGTTTGAAGGTAGCCAACTTCTCAGCACCCATCAGTTCACATCCGATCGTAGCCATACCCTCCTTCAGGGTCTCAAAGTTCACCAGATACTCGCGCTGGTCCGTTCCAATCGTCACGAAATTCACATTGATCGGCAGACCGAACGATTCATCTCCTGTAGGGAGTTCATCCTCTTCGTACTCCTTCGTAATAGACCAAAGCACCGAGTCCTTTTCCACTCCCACCCTGCTATTTCCTGTAGCCGTCGCACGAAGGAGGTCAAATACCTTCTTGCCATCAAAGCAACAGCCAATGAAGTAGCCACCCACCTTCAGATTCTCGGCCACATTCTTCAGGAAACCACTGAACGTAGCGCGCGTCTCAAAGAAGTAGTGAATCGCGAACATGCAACTCATACAATCGGCCTTCGCCTTCAGACGGCTCGCCGCCATCGCCTCAACATAGGGTGGCACAGGCCCCGTTGGCCGCACACGACCCAGGACACTGCGCAGAATGTTCTGCTCCTCAGCTGTGGTACCCGCCTCGCCTGTGACATAGTTCTTCACTGAATTCCCAATGGCAAACACCATAGGAGGAGTGGAAGCCGTGGCAAGACGCTCCATGTAGCGCCGGTAGATGCCATCACGTTCGCCTGTAATGTTCGGGCCCGAATAATCCACGCCCAGAACAAATGACACCTTGTAGCGAATCCAGATACCGAGGTCGGCCCCCACACCACACGCCATATCCAGCAGACTCTTTCCCGTGCCATTCAGGCCCACACGATACAGAATGCGCTCCTTCACGAAGCGATTGTGGAAATCGCGCATCGTCCGTGTGATGAGATGGTCCTGCGTAGGGGCCTTCTTACGGTCATAGTACGCCTTCGTCGTCTCACCTTCCATTCCTCCCAAGAGTTCCTCCTGCTCTGTTTCGTTCGGCTCAGCGGAGCCCGACTTTATCATGTGCGTAGTGATCGGGTCGTAGATGCTGTCCCATACGTCCTCGGCCACCTTCTCACTATTGAGCGTACGCCCGAGAACGCCACTCTGAAACCGCTCAGTCTTGTCATTTCGCACGCGCAACGGATTCCAGCGCCAGCCAGGAGGTTGCTTCGGGTCATACGACATTTCCACGATCGTCTTGTCCAGAATGGGCTCTTCGGAATCATGGGTGCGAACGTATGACTCGCCGGTATCGGCATCCTGGTAGACCGGCATGTTACAGTAACTCGCCATTGAATCCGGGAACTCCTTCGGAGTGAAGAGCACCGGCTTGTAGTCGCCCTTGATTTCAGCCCCACGCGCCATGCGGTCCATCTTCGGCAGTTCCTGTTGATTTAGGACGATGGACCGCGGATTGACGGCCGAGGAGCCCACAAAGAGTCGGAGCGTCTTGTACTGTACCGTCTCCTCCGTTCCAGGCTTGACACCCACCGTGACCTTGTCCTGCTTGGAAGCCTCGGACACCTTCTGGAATTTCACAAGGAAGTCCACCGTGTTATCCTTCGGAGGCTTCCACTTGAACTGGTCGTAGAAGGTGGCACCCGAGGCGGCGGGAAGCGGCTTCACGTTCGGTGTGAAGATGAGACCGTCCGTGTAGTATATGCGCGAAGTATCCAGGACCCGTTTTGCTGCGCGAAAGATCCGCTCATCACCAGGGGCAGCGAAGATGAACTCCTTCATGGATAACTGAAGACGAATCGTCGGAGTGATGCCGGCAGCAACCTGCTTGGCCCCCTCGCCCTTATTCCATGTTGTAACCCACTTTTCCAACTGTCCGTAGCGCGACTGGAGTTTCTGGTCCTCAGCGGGAGGCTGGAAGGGGAACTGGCTGACATCCTTTTTGTCTACAGCAATGAAGATGTCAAAGATGAGGAACTGATTGATCGGCTTCTTGTCCTTTGTGAGGGTCACCCACTCCCCGTCAATGAGCGACACGCGGCACTCGGGCTGTTGGAGACCCGTGCGATACACGTTGCGCATGCTCATGTCAATCAGAAAGAGTTCCCCCTTGCCGTCACAGAAGCCGACACAGCGGAGGCCATCGGCCTTGTCCGTGACGTTGTAGCCGTCACGAATGTTTCCTTCACCGGCCTCGCGCTCCTTTAGGAAATTCTTCTTCTGTAGGGTCCTCGGAGCCGGCCCACGGAACCTGTCGGAGCCCGTCATCAACTTGTACTCTGTAAGGACCTTGGCCACCGTGGACTTGCGAATGAGGAGGACGTTCTTTTGGATTCCACGGAGGATTTCACCGACTCCGCGAATGAGGCGCTTGGTGGCCTTCTCTTCGGTATCGCCTTCCATGTGGACAAGTTCCACTTCAATCTCGTAGGTCGGAGGGGCCTGCATGATTTCCTGGTCACGGAACTTCTTCTGCCACTTGAAGGTCCCGTTGCCGGGGAGTTTCTTCGTGCTCCGGACAATGGACATATCCACGCGAACTCCGTCCGATTCAAATGTCCAGCGGCGAATCATGCGGAAGGCCTTCGGGACCTGGGGCCAACTCGCCAGGAGCTTCTTCACGGAGGCATCATCGGGGGCCATGGGAATCTCACGGCGGACCTTTATGCGAAACCCGTATTCATCAATATCTACATTGCGGACTGCCACGGTGCGGTCCTTAATCATGGCGTCGTAGGGTTTTCCCGCCATGGTATCGTCGCGACAGTATTCCTGAATGATTCCGAGACCCGACAGAGTGAAGCGGATGTTCTCCTTTGTCATTACGGTCATGGAATCACCCTGTGGAAGACTGGTGAATCCACGAGCCCGGAGACGCTTGGCCACTGAAAGAAAGGTCGTTGTGTCAATAACTCCGAAGGTGGTCTCCAACTCATGCTCGGGGTGGTCCAGCCATTCTTTCACCTGTGCCTGAAGTGCCTTGTATTCTGCTGAAGAGAGCTCCATAATTCTATTCCTCACTATAGGTTTCGCTTTGAGTGGAAGAGGGACTGGATTCCTCTTCAAATTTACGGGTCTAGGTTTTTGCTACAGCATGACTTCTTCACTAGCGGGTTTGCCGAGCTTCTCTATGGCTCGGATGGCCTCGGCACGACCGAGCACGACCGCATAATCGGCCTTCTTCGGCTTCTCCATTCGGGTCCCCATTCCTACATTCATCGTGGTCATCTTAGCCTTCATGGACTCCAGAGTTCCGTCGGCTACAGGCCAAGCGATCTTCCATTTCTCAGTTTCGCGATCGGAGAGCCAGGCACCTAGACCGAGGCCTACTGATTCTTCGCCCGGACGGTGAAACACAGCGCGAGAACCAACGGAAAGACCCCAGATAGGACGATCCGATGACCATGCCCGTACATCTTCCGGGGACCACGAAATCTTCTTGTTGGCCTCATCCACGAACACGATCTGGATCTCGTAGAGAAAGGCCAGGGCGTCGTTCAACTCCTTGGTGTTCTGTGGCGGACTTGCGTCGGCTGACTGCTGGGCGACGAGTTGCTCAATGATTCTTTTTCTGCTCCAACGATGGCCTCGGAGTTCGGCTTCCACTCGCTCTTGAAGGGTGATGATGGTTTCGCGTAGAATGGTCCTCCGTACAGGCAGGCTGGCGATTCTGAACTCGGGGTTCGTCTTCCACAGAATGGCGGCGACAGGTCCGGGAGGCTCCAGCGGAGTTGGAACCCAACCACAAATGGTTGTAGGAATTTCATCAGTTTCGTTCGTATCGGAACAAACTTGAATGGAAATTTGGGGGACTTCTTTGGAGGCGTTGGGTGTATTTAGTAATAGGTTTTTCAAATCTGCGAGCATTTTCTTAATTATATATCGTGCTGGAAGGTTTAGGTGCCAGCATGCTAACGTAGCATATCCTGTGCCAGGCGCTCATTTTCTTCACGAATCTTTTGTTCGGTCTGGACCGTTCTACAGAACTCCATGTACTCCTGTAATTCGGAGAAGGCTTCCTTGGTGAGTTTGATTAAATCAAAAAAGATGCCGTTGCTGTTTTCGGAATATTCCATCTTGTGCTTCTTGAGAATATCAAACATCTTGGCGGATTCTGTTTTGGAAAGACCTTTGAGATCTCCTAAAAATCTTTTGCGACTTTCATATTCGGCATCAGTCAGACTTGCCATCTATCATTTCCGACGTATTTGGAAGGGTCTCTTTCCCGCACCCCCAGCCTGTGTGATAGTGGGAGGTGCCACTGGCACCGCTTCCTCAGCCTCTTCCTCGGCCTCTTCCTCGGCCTCTTCCTCCTCGGCCTCTTCCTCAGCCTCCTCAGCCTCCTCAGCCTCCTCAGCCTCCTCAGCCTCCTCAGCCTCCTCTTCGGTTTCAATCGTCGTCGTAGCCACTGCTGTAGTAGCCCCCTTCTGTCTTCCAAGAAACAGCCCAACACTGAGAATATACTCATCATTCACCTGGAACCGCGACTTCTTGATTTCCACAGTGATAGTCTCGCCGACTTCCACAGCCTCAAACTCGTCCATACCAATATTGGCATCACGAGGAACAATCACGCGAATCGCATCACGATAATTCACGTACAGACCCATCTTGTTCTTGCGAATCACCTCGCCATCCAGAACAGTCTTGTCAGGAGGATTCAGCACCTTGCCTTCGGCCTGTACATGAAAGAGCATGTTACCTGTGAATCGCCCCCGCTCAAGACTGCCCATGGAACGCGACAGGATCTGAATACTTTCGGAAAGAACGAATCCGTGCCTGGAACATTTTCCTTCCAGGCGGGTGCGAAGCTTTCCTTCCAGGACAGTATCTATGGATTTGATTTGTCCGCGAATGTCGCGGGGAGTTAATGCCACCTGTTCTTCAAATACGGCAGTATACTCCATTCCTCTATTGAATATTGGTATCTTCCTTAAGTGAAGTCAAATTTTGTTAGTGGACTTTTTGGAAAAAAGTCCCCAAAAAATAGTCATCGCTGCGCGGCAGTGGACTTTTTAGAAAAAAGTTCATTGCTCTCTAGGAGATTATAAAAAGTCCACTGCGTCGCAGACCTAATAATTTTTTGCCGAGCTTTTTTTTAAAAAGCTCATTTTAACTTATGCTTCGTCTTCAGCGTAGCAATCGGCCGATAGAAATACCGCTTTGCTCCATCAGCCCCCCTCTGTAGTTTATCCATCAGACGTAAAATAATATTTTTGAGAGCGCAATGTTTCACAGAGTTCTGGAATTTTCTCCTGTCACCATGTAGCTTGTTCACCTCTCCACCCTTCACAGGTTCGGCCTTGCCCCGCTGTTTCTTCTCGTTCAGCACGGCATCCACCAACAGGAACCGAGGATATCCGAGTTCGTCCAGGATCTTCCCAATATCCTCAAGTTGTAGTTTATGCTGAGCAGTCGTACTGACGTTCTCGCACTCCTTACCCTTCGGCGGAATTGAGCCCTTGGGAATGGGATTCAAACTAATATCACTCGTTTTCAGCACGAGCCTTCCTTCCTTGATTTTGGGAATTATAAATCCATATATCTTCCCCGTAGTTTCCGAGTTCGCCTGTAGCACATTCAAAGGATCCGTCTTGTCCGATTCCAAGACCCTTACCACCGCCTCCGAACACTTTTTCTTATCACACATATATTCTATGCCACCTGACGTTGTGTTCACATAACGAAATACGCTTGTACCCCCCTGTTGAATACGCTGTTCATCCGTCACCTTTTTCAGTTCATCTGAAGTATTCGCCGGATCCAGCACAATTCGTATCTGCTCCGAAGCTAAGATGCTTTCATCCCAGATAATTTCCAGAAGAATATCGGCCAGAAGACCCCTGTACTGAACTTTCTTATCATCCCCGTAATCGGCCGAATCCAGAATATTCTCGTACATCCAGGAAATCATGACAAGCACATTATACTCTCTGCTATACAAGTTCGCATCGCCAGAATAACGCTCTTTCATGATTTTCAGAAATTCAGGAGGGATGTCAAGAATTCGCTCTCCGTCGCGGATTTGTTTCGCCCAGGCAATAGTAGCCTTCCAGTATTCAATCGCCATTCGCATAACACCTGCCACAGGAGCCTCCTTTTTAGTAACGGTCGGCTCGGCGATTGCCCCAGAAAGCGTGGAAGGTCCCATTGAGACTGTGGGAGCAGCCTCCTCTAATTCATCCAGTTTCGGCACATATTTGAATTCCATCGGATTGTACTCGTCCCGTCCAACCGGCACGTCAGCCACGCGAAGCGCCAAGGGAATACGCACATCGGCCAGCAAGATCGGCTGAAACAGGTAGAATCCGTTCCTGTAAATAATATAGCCCTCCTGGCGCCCTATATGTAGGCGGAACGACTGATTATCCACGATCTCGGCAAGAAGCGTATTAATCGCAATATTAGGAATACCGCTCGCAGACAGCTGGTCTATTAGGGCCGCCCGTTCAACATTCGGCGTCTCCTGTTCCTCAAAGATTTCTTTCAGGCGCTGTTTGATCTGCGATTCTCTCCAACGCATCGCATACTCGTCGTAGGTTGACATATCCACCTTTTTCTCGTCCATCACCTTCTTCAAATCAACAGAGGTCGCGCAACTGTACTCGCATTCTGTCCAGTCGCAGATGCTTGAATAAGGCGTATCATTCAAATCAACATCCCTGCGAATACCCCCCTGTGAATCTTCCATACGGTCAATCGGGTCCAGATCCGATATGTAATTCGCCGAAAGATTCAAATTACAGTCAAGAGCATATTGTTTCAGTACGCGGGTCACGCGACCAATCTGTAGGGCCTTGCTCATTGCGTTTCGGTACATGTAGAGATCGGCCGTCTCCGTGTTTGACTCGGGACCATAGGTATTTACCAAGAGGTGGATAGTACAATTCCGCTCGGCGGGTGGCAACAGACTGTGACTACACGTACGCACACCGCGCCCGAGGACCTGTTCCATCTTGTTCAAGTGGAACCAGCTGTCAAACACGTATATTTCGCGGACGAATCGCAAGTCAATTCCTTCGGATGCCACCTGTGAACCGATTACGACCTTCACGTTTTTTCCGTAGAGATTGTCCTTTCCTCTGGCGGCCTTGATGGCTGCCGAATTATTCGGAGAGAGGACCACCTGTCCTGTGAGAAGAACGTAGGTGGCTGCAGCAAAAGCGTGAGACTTGCCCTTGTGATCCCGCTCCTTTGACTCGCACAGAGCGCATTGCCGATTTTTCCCTCCAGGTTGCGCGTTTCCTAGGAGGGGGCGATTGAGACCCCAGGGAGAATAACCGTTCGCCTCTAGGGCGAGGGCCATGGGAAGGGCACCAGAACGAATGAACCGACTGTAGATGAAAATGACACCCTTCGCTTTCGGAATGCGATTCAAAATGAGATCGGCCTTGGGAGAGACATTCTTTAGAGGCCCCCTTGTGAGCCAGGTGGCGGGTTCAATTCGCGATGTGAACTTCATGGTAGCCCCTTCCTTTTTTTCCTGGAAAACGGTTTTAAATCCAGTGTCCCGAATACGATGTTCGGAATCGGTATCTTCTTCAACAGGGGGAAAGAGCCAATTTCCTGACTGTACCATTTCGTCAATGCTTTCAAGTCCGAGCCCACCGCTGCTGGCAATAACCCTGTCGGCGATTTCGCGTACGAGTCCGAGTTCGTCTCCTTCAAAATTCACAGGAACGAATGGCAACTTCATCAGAATTCTTTCGCGCTTACGAACGCTCTCCTCGTCACTCGGTAGCGGTTCACCCTGTGGAGATTCATCGGGCCACTGGGGCAGGGTGGCCAGACCCTCGGGCTGAAGACGAACAGGGAATGTCAGAGGATTTTCACCGCGCATGAAACTCATATAGGCACTCGCCACGTTTCCGAGAATTTCCTGGCCACTTTTCTTTCCCGTGGCCTTGTCACCCTTTCTGAAGATTCCTGTCACCTTGTTAAAAATGAGGGATTCGTCAAGAGGAGCCTTCTTGTCATTTAACAGGAGTAATTTGAAAAGGAAGATGATTTCCCTGTAATTGTTGTACATGGGCGTGCCAGTTAGGAGCATTAATTTCATTCCACGAGTTTCCGTGACGAGGCGAACCAGACTCGGCGTCAGACGTTTTCCTTCGGCTGCCTCGGATAATTCGGCCCCCGTGGCATCAAGATTGTCGTCCTTCGTTTCCCCAGGAGCATCGCGCAAATTGTGGGCCTCGTCAATAATCAACAGGCGACCATCAAAGATTCTCCTTAGCGCCTTGGTCTGTTCCTGTTTATTTCGGACGGGATCATCCGTTTTTTTCACGGAGTCAATAATTTCCTGAATGTAATTCGCGAATTGAATATATCCGAATATCTTATATCGCTGATTAATGGACTGATTGATGCGACGAACAATAGTGGCCTTGTCTTTTTCGTGCTCCATATCGGTGTGTTTTATGTAGGTGTCACCGGTACATCCGTTCGCCGTATTCGCCTCGGTCGGTGATGCAGGAATCACCAGCGACTCCTCGTCAAAAATCGTCCGGCGAAATCCGGGTTGAATATTTCTTGGGGCTACGATAAACACCTGCTCATTGGGATAGGCGCACAACTGTTCTTCGGCCGTGACAATGGCTGCGCAGGTCTTACCTACGCCGACACCGTGAAACAGGAGGGCCGACCTGTAGGGGCACTGCGGGGACATGAAGCGACTGACGAATCTTTGTACGGATGTTAGTTCAAACTCCCGATCCGTGTTACACAGATTCTTGCTCGGTTTCAGTTGTTCAAGTCGCTGTTGGTCTCTTAGTCCCTCCTGCCGATCTTCAATAAACTCCTGCTTTTTCATCAACTTTTCAATGAATCGCGGATCGCTGGAATCAGGATAGAGTCCCGCCTCCAACTCCCAGGTGTTCATCGCCTGGCTGGGAAATAAATTCTTCTCTTCCATTTCTCTGAAGATCTCATCGCGCGAGGCCATATCAGTAGTAGTTTCCCATAATCTTAATAATTCTCGTTCTGTATTTGTGCTGATATCGCCCATCTACAATACAGTTATTATTTTCCCTAGGCCCTTTGGACTCAGGGGGAATAAGTCAGACCTTACCCCCTTTTACATGACTCGGGATACCTCTTCTAAAAGGAACAAACGACTCATCACCATACTTAAATGGGCAAAATCTCCGAAGAAGCCCGCTGACTCGCAGAAGCACCTCCCGCTTCTCAATATTTTCTGGACGAATAAGACGAAGACCTTCATCAACCGAACACCAACGAATATCGCCGATCTCCTGGCACATATGAGGATTAGTCGTATCCAAGACGATGTCCTTTTCCTTGGGGACGTAAAATACAAAATACTTGTGGCAGTACTGAACCCGATTGCTCCCAAAGAAGGTCTCACGAATCGTCTCAAGATTTTTAATGGGAATAACATCCGTCTCTGTAAGACCCGTCTCCTCGCGCATCTCTCTTAGGGCACACATGTACTCCGATTCATGAATATCACGGCGCCCCTTGGGAAATCCCCATTCAGGAGTACTCCACTCCTGATCGCACGAGGCAATCATCCTCTGTAGGTCGTTGGCACGGAGTGTCTCCAGTTTCTGCTTGGAAGCCTCCTTCTCCTGACGATACGGATTGGAACCCTCGGCGGGCGGCCCCCACATTTGTTCCCAGAGAGTATCAAACGGCACTGTGAGAATTTTTTCCCGTTCTTCCCGGGTCATTCCGCGAACCTGTTGTTGAATGTATTCCGTATCACCAATCTTATACTTTCCACGTAAAATGTCAATATACCCGAGACTGTCCCGTCTCTGAATCAGGAGAAACTCAATATTTGAGCTCGGTATGGACTCCAGGCCCGTTATGGCCGTCTCCGATAACATGAGCGACTGTGCCTGGTTCCATCCTCCCCGAACACGAAAGATGATGGCTCCGAAACTTGTTATAGGTTGGAGGCACTGTTTTGTGACATGTCCGTGCTCTCCGCAATTTGTACAATATATTGATACTTTGGAAGACATCCTTTTTTATAAATCGGCGATACTCGTTTAGACTACCGCATCTAAAATCAATCACTCAAACCAGAGAATGAGACTTCCTCCTAGCGTCTGGGGTCCTCTATTTTGGCATACAATGCATATTGTGGCAATCGGATATACAAATGATCCCACCTATGCCCAGAAGAAGGCTGCGAAGGAATTCTACGAATCAATGGCCTTTCTTATTCCCTGTCCAGTTTGTCGTAAACATTACGAGCAGCATCTACAGAAGAATCCGCTCACGCCGCATCTGGATCGGCGCGACGATCTGTTTCGCTGGACCGTGAATGTTCACAACGAGGTGAATGTCCTCCTGGGAAAACCCCGAATGTTGGAATCAGACGTTATTTATTATTACCGTCGTATCGGGGCGCGTGGCACTACGCCGGTCATTCACCAGGACACTCTGGACGAGATTGACCTGCGTTCCATGATAAAGGGAGGGCTGATTGGTGGCGGAATCGTCTTCACATTGGCGGCAGTACTTTGGTATAATACCGGTAAAAAGGAGTGATTCTAAAAAGATGGTGGTACTGTAGAGGGACGAAATGTCTATAAATCTTCTAAGAGAAAGGGGGGCTTCCACTTCAGGAGTTAGCAGAGTACCACCTAGTTCTGGCTCATTTCTTAGGAGAGAGTTCAACCTGTCAAAATATCTGTATTATGGGGGAATTTTTCTTTTTATTGTAGTAGCGGTTATAGCAGTTTTTCACGTGAGTACAATTGGAATATTTACGATTGACTATTCAACAGGGCAACTAACGAGAATTCCAGTTTCACAGACTATGAAGGTTCCCGCACAATACCCCACGAGCCCCATACCAGCCACTCTCTCTACGAAATTTTCATCGGTGCTACAGGTGGAATACACGGTTGGCTTTGACGTATATATAAGTGACGGAACACCTGTACAGAACAACTACCGTGTGATATTTTATAATGGGGCGCAGACGCCTGATCCGACGGTGGCATCCAACGATCCGAGCCAGGTGAATAATATTGGCTCGGCCCTGTCATTTGTTGTGCCGTCTACCTTGAGCAGACCCCCCCCTGCGAATCGTTCAACAGTTGATCCTACATCTATCACATCAATACAGACGGCCTTGTTTGCTAACAAGTCAAACATATGTATGTACATGGCTCCCGACACAAACGACGTGTATCTCACATATTTTGTAGGTCATACTACCCCCAGTCAAACTGGTCCCGATGTAGAAACGCTGAATGGTTGGGCCATCTCCAAACCAATTAAGAACATTCCCATTGGCAAACCATTTCGTGTGACACTTGTTATAGATAATCAATTCATAGAAACATACATAAACGGAGAACTAGTGCTCACGACGAAGACCTATATTGCTGGTCATACTTCCAATCTACATTCTCATAGTACTTCGGTCAATTACAATTTCTATGGTCCTCCCGATGTCATGTATTTGAAGGGAATAAAGGTGGCAAATATTAATTATTGGGATCAGATTCTTCCCTCAAAGTCGGTAAGGGTGTTCTCTGGTACCCCTATTGCTAAATCAAAATTCACATCATAATGTAGGATGAATCTCTTATTTTTAATTATAATTATTGTTGTAATTGTAATTGCTGTATTTTTATACATACGATTCGCTAACAGTTCAAGCACGGATGTAAGCCCACTCGTCGTGAACCGCGGACCCTATAATTTGAAGGGTGGCATACAGGTCGTCAAGGCATCTGATTTAGGTAAAGATCCGAACGCATTTCTAACAGAGGGCGAAGGAGCATTCCAATGCTTCGTCTATCTGGATGGAAATGTCCGCACAGGAAATGCCTCAGATTGCGGAACGGATCCTGCTCTACCTTCCTGTGGAACGGGATTATACCAGGAATGCCAGTGCGGAAATGATCTCTCCTGTCAAGCGTGCAAGCACCCTGGATACAAGAGTTTAATTAACCTATATGACACATTCAAGATAGAAGTTCTGACACAGCCTGATGCCAGCCGCCAGAACTCTGTATCGGCGCAAATCGTGGTGAAGACGACTCCTAGCCAGGACGGGAACGGAAATAATTCGTATGCCATTGAAACCTTCCCGTTGCCTCCTCTTCCGGAGCAGAAATGGACAATGATAACAGTGTCCAAGCAGGGCCGGCAGATATTTGTCTACTATAACGGTACTCTCATACTTTCCAAGAAGGCGCTCCATACGTTCTCTGTTATACCGCCGGCATCGCAAATTCCTGTATACGCCGGTGATGCGACCCTGTCCGGCAATATAGCAATGATAACTTTCTATCCTTCGCACCAAGGAATACCCGACGTGGCGAATCAGTATTCGTCAATGGTAGATACTCGCGGAAACTTGAACAGTCTACCTGCGGTTCCGACTTCGTCATCTTATAAGATTGAAGACACATCCCCGTCGGCAATTGCGAGTACTCTTTGCCTGGACGGTTCCTGTTTGAAGATGCGGTCTGCTCCTACCACGATTTCTACGATTCCTTCTATTTACAGTCCGTTAGAAACTTCATATGCCTAGTTAGAAATGGAGAGTAGCCAACCCAAAGGAAGTAGTGTTCCTACTTTTCTTGTGATAGCAGTATTGATAATAATAGCATTTGTTGTAGTGTATTATTCTTATAACTTTCTATTTGCCAAGATTGGTTCTGACAAGCCAATGGTACTTCTAGACAAATCTATTGATGGTTCCAGTCAGTACACGGGAGCGGTACCTTCTGTACAGCTTCCCTACGAAGGTGGCGATTATACGATATCTTTCTGGTTGTTCGTGAGCAGCAATACATTTATTAATGGACAGTACAGAAAACACATCTTTGATATTGGGGGGACGAACTTTTCCACGGTGGCGATCGGTATTGATGCCATTAAGAATAGTCTGATTGTGCGGACGCATTCTGGTACGGTGCCGGTTATGGGTAGTAGCACTAGAACAGGGGGATCTTCTGTGGAAAGTGATATGTCATATGGTGATGATTCTGATATGAATTATGTAAACGGTGGTGGGCAAACATTTTATGGTGGTAGCTTTTATACTAGATGTGCGAATGGAAGTAAATGCGATCCTGTAACAAATCTATGTGCCGATGGTAAGACCGCCTGTAGTATTGTGTGTCCCGATGGATATTTGTGTAATACATACACGAATAAATGTAGAGATGGCACACCCTGTGGTAAGGGTGGCAGTAGCGGCAGTAGCGGTTCAAAGCCAGGTGGCAGTACCGGCAGTACCGGCAGTACCGGCAGTACCGGCAGTACCGGCAGTACCGGCAGTACCGGCAGTACCGGCAGTAGCGGTTCAAGACAGGGATTCCGAAACAAGGAGGGTTTCCAGGCCGTGTCTATTCCCGATTGTGCCCAGACGACGACACTTTTTGCTGAGGATATGGCCTCTCTTTTTGATGCCCCTGTAGTAAGTCCTTCGGCCGACTGCCAGCCCTCGCCCCAGTGCGACATTGCCGAGTTTGACCTACAGAGATGGAATCTGGTGACCGTTGTACTCAGTGGCAAGGTGACAGACGTGTATGTTGACGGAAAACTTGCTCGCTCGTGTGTCGCCCCTAGTTATTACAAGGTAGACACTATGAATGTTACACCGAATATTCTACAGCACAAGACATTTGATGGTAAGATCGCGAACCTGAATCTGTATTCGGTGGCACTAAATCCGGCACAGATATACCAGATCTATAGCAGTGGCCCGCAATTATAAACTCCTTTCCATAATAGTATGTCAGGCCGTGTCAATAATAGATATGGAGCATCTCAAATGACAGGACAATCTGAACTAATTCCGAGTGTTGTAATTCCACTTGTAGTATTCTGCCTACTTATGGTTGTTGACTACATCTACAGAATGTCTAATGACAGGACACTAAGATTCATTACACTTCTTGATTACACGGCGAATTCAGCAGATGGCATTGTAATTATTCCTCAGGATCCGAATAATGCGAATGCCATTCAGATCGGCACTTCGGTGAATGAACGTACAGGTGTTGAATTCGCATATTCCTTCTTCTTAAATGTAAAACAGTCAACCTTCTCTGGAAATGACGAAATGTTCCATGTTTTTCACAAGGGATACGGGTTACCTTGGCCTCTTGTCGGCCCTGGAGTATTCATAAGCGGTCTTGATAACACAATGAAGATAGTTATGAATACGAATACAGAGGTATTCAAGTCAGTAGATGTCAATAATATCCCGGTTAATAAGTGGTTCCATGTTGTTTTGAACTGTTATCGGTCCGGTCTGGATGTGTATATAAACGGCAATATTGTACACCGGATTTCTTTCAAGAACGGTGTAATCTACCAGAACTTCCAGGATTTGATTCTGTTTTCTCCGAATCGCAGTTCTATTTCTAACACGGTCACCCCCGCCCTAGGAGATTCAAATCTTAACTTTGCGGGAGCATTTGATGGCCTGTTAAGTTCTCTCAAATACGCCCGGTATGCTCTTTCTTTGAAGGAGATACAGGCTCTCATGGGAGAGGGTCCTTCACAGAATCTGAAGAAAACTCCTATGAATACGGATGTTTCCTATCTTTCGGACACCTGGTGGTCCAGCCAGTGAGCCACTAGGCGCTTACACTTTTTAAATCAGTATTTTATAATGGTCTAAAAAGTCTTTTCAGGATATGATTTAGATGACTGGAGGTGGTCTATATGTCTTAATTTCATATGGGAGCCAAAATGTAATCATGAGTGGAAATCCGCAAATGACCTACTATTACAAAATCTTCAAGCGGTATTCGCATTTTTCCATGGAAAATGTGAGTATCGCCTTGGACGGACCGAACCTTCTGAGCGTGAATAGCCAGATTCAACTTCGGGCGAAGATCCAGCGCATTGGAGACCTCATGTCGGACATGTACCTCAGTTTCACGATTCCTGATATCTACAGTAAGTACGTGGAGCCTACTGGACTCCCCAAGGACCGGAATTACCAGTATGAATTCCAGTGGGTGAAGGCTCTGGGGGCTGCCATCATCAACTCCGTGGAATTCTTCATCGGTGGCCAGAGTATCCAGCGCTTTGACGGAACGTACCTGTATGCGAAATCACAACTGGAATATGACAGTGTGACTCTCAACAAGTGGAACATTCTTGTAGGAAATACAAACGAATTGGTGAACCCGGCTTCAGGATCCTACCAAGGGAATTCATTGACGGGCCCTGTGTACCCCACTGTCCAGCCGCAGGGAACAGGGGCGCAGACGAATCGTCCGAGTATTGTTGGGCAGGATATTCATGTCCCTCTGAATTTCTGGTTCACCGACGCCACTTCACAGGCGCTCCCTCTCATTGCCCTACAGTACCAGGATTGCGAGGTGGTCATTACGCTGAATCCTGCGCAGACCCTCTATACCATTCTGGACCCCTCTGGAAATCGCGTGGCCCCGCAGTATCGCACGACGTCTACCGCACTCAATAATCCGACCTACGCGAATACCGTGGAGGCCACGGGCATACAGAATTTCCTGACTGATGTTGGCTACACTGTGCCTCTGACGACGTGGCCTCTGAATGCCAGACTCCAATGTACATTTGTGTATTTGTCCGATGAAGAACGTGTGACATTTGCCAGTCGTCCGCTCACCTATGTGCTCCCGCAATTGCGCTATGTCCCTCTAGGGCCAGTGTCAATTTCCCAGCAGACGTTTGATTTGGACATGGTGA
>Ga0214921_10002153_pt1 | contig 32425 bp, 27 predicted proteins | sample LL1505_MetaG_FD_177992 | JGI IMG/M metagenome (GOLD analysis project Ga0214921, IMG submission 177992) | Freshwater microbial communities from Lake Lanier, Atlanta, Georgia, United States - LL-1505 | ecosystem: Environmental > Aquatic > Freshwater > Lake | place: USA: Georgia | collected... | reverse complement strand
AACTAATTCATTTTTTTTATTATTAAATAATCTTAAACATTTTTAAATCTAGTTTTACATTAAAACATCATTTGAATCCGCTTAAATGGATAAAATAGAAACACTTAAAGAATTTTATAGTAGAAGATTTGAATGGATACCTGAGAGTTTGACGGTTGATACAGGACATGTAAACGTTTTTAGATTACCCCATCCTTTCTATAAACCTGTACCATACCGAAGGCGCGATTTTTTTAAAATCACACTTTGCCGTGGTGTTGGCAGAATACATTATGCTGACAGGGTGTTTTTTATTGAAAAACAGGCTCTCGTGTTTTCAAATCCTTTTATTCCTTACAAATGGGAACATATCGAAAAAGAACTGACTGGGTTTTATGTAATTTTTAATACTGATTTCTTTAATCAATTTGGTAACTTAAATCAGTATAATATTTTTCAACCGACAGGTGATAACGTTTTTGAACTAAATGACAATCAATTTGAAAATATTGAGGAGATTTTTGAAAAAATGTTGAATGAACTTAGTTCTGAATACCCTTATAAATTTGACGTCTTAAGAAATCAAATATTTGAGATTATTCATTATACCTTAAAATCCCATCCTCCTTCACTTTTAAAAAAATTACCATTAAATGCTTCAAATCGTATTTATTGGTTGTTTTTAGAATTGCTTGAAAGACAGTTTCCAATGGATGATAACCATGGTGGAATTAGATTCAGGTCAGCATCCGACTTTGCAAAACAACTAAATGTTCATGTGAATTATTTAAATAAAGTGGTAAAGGATTCAAGCGGAAAAACTACCACAGAATTAATATCTGAAAGGCTTTTAAGAGAGGCTAGAGTTATGTTGAAACAAAGTAGCCGAAATGTAACTGAAATAGCATTTTCCCTTGGATTTAAAGAAATTACACATTTTAATAATTTTTTTAAAAAGCATACCAATCTAACTCCTTTAAAGTATAGGAATATATAATTTTCCCTGTTAATAGGTGAGAATTAAAGTACTTCGTGAACTGATTTTTCATGTTCCCTATTGAATTTTGTAGGATTTTATTTGATTTGTGTAATTTATTATGGTGTTATCATTTTAAATTTGTCAGTCAAAGTAATAATATATCCTCACCATGGCAAAATATTCGCTAAAAGTAAATGGTAAAACCCAGCAAGTGGACGTTGATCCACTAACACCGCTATTGTGGGTACTTCGTGATCATTTAAATCTTAATGGTACAAAATATGGTTGCGGTATCGCACAATGCGGAGCTTGCACTGTTCACCTTAATGGATTGGCGGTCCGATCCTGCCAGCTACCGGTCTCTGCCATAGGAAGGCAGGAAATTATAACTATTGAAGGTCTTTCAGAGAACGCTACACATCCGGTGCAGGAAGCATGGCTTGAACATGATGTGGCACAATGTGGTTATTGCCAGTCAGGACAAATCATGGCAGCAGCAGCTTTACTGAAAAACAATCCTAATCCCAGTGATGAGGATATAGAGGCAACAATGAGTGGGAATATTTGCCGATGTGGAACTTATTTAAGAATTAAGGAGGCCATTAAAACTGCTGCTAAAAAATAACCAAATCAACTTTTGAATGATGGAAAATAAGAAAATATATACCAGGCGTTCGTTTATTCAGTCATCTGTTTTGGCTGGAGGTGGTCTGATGTTAAGTTTTAGTTGGTTTTCCGAAACCAAAGCGAATGGAAAAGGATTACCTTTTAATTTATCCGAAGAATGGAATCAACTGAACGGCTACGTGCAAATTACGGCTGATAATATAGTAAGGATTATGTGCCCAAATCCTGAATTCGGGCAAAATGTTATGACTTCACTTCCCATGATTGTGGCTGAAGAATTAGATGTAGACTGGAAGAATGTGAAGGTTGAAATGGCTACTCATGATAATGTAAAATTTGGTAATCAATTTACAGGGGGCAGTAATTCGGTGCGTGCTTATTGGAAGCCACTCAGAAATGCTGGGGCTGCCGCCAGACAAATGTTAATTGAGGCTGCATCTCAAACTTGGAATGTGCCCTCATCAGAAATTATCACTAAACTAGGTGTCCTCTCTCATTTTAGTGGAAAAACAGCAATATATGGTGAAATGGCGGGTATTGCAGCGAAAATGCCTGTTCCCGGGGAGATTAAACTAAAATCACCCAATGATTTTGCCATTATTAGAAAATCAAGAAAAAATATTGAAGGGGTGAAAATAGTTACAGGCAAGCCTCTTTTCGGGATAGATTATAAGATGGAAGGGATGCAAATGGCTATGATTCAGCATCCTCCTGCTTTTGGTATGAAGTTGAAATCCTTTGATGCATCGGCTGCACTCAAAATGCCAGGAATAACAGATGTTTTCAGTATTAAAATCTTTGAAGAAGGTTCTAACAGGGGACTATTTGAAACGCGTACTTTCAATGAATTGGTCGCTATTGTTGGTAAATCTACCTGGGAAGTGATGAATGCCAGAAAGTTGTTGAAAATAGATTGGGAATTGGCCCCTGAGCGAAAAGAATTAATGATGGTTCGGGGAAATAAGATGGAAGAAGTTACTCCTTCAGGTCTGGAAAGTACCCATCTTCATTTTGAAAAAATGAGAGAATGGGCTAAAAAACCTGCTAAAGTATTGAGGAAAGATGGTGATCCTGAAACCGCTTTCAAAAATGCAGCCATGGTCATAGAAAGGACCTATACAGCACCGTTTTTAGCGCATAACTGTATGGAACCCATTAATTTTTTTGCCCATGTTGAAGAACATAAGGCTTTGTTCGTTGGTCCGCTACAGGCACCAAACTTCGCAGAAACTACCCTAGCCACTCGGTTCGGACTACCAGCAGATAAAATAGAAATTCAGATGACGCGAATGGGCGGAGGCTTTGGCCGTAGAGCCTATCATCACTACATGGTGGAAGCAGGACTCATTTCTCAAAAGGTCAAAACACCTATCAAATTAATCTATAGCAGAGAGGATGATATGACCTATGGTATTTATCGTCCAATGTACACGGCAACTTACAGGGCTGCATTGGACGAAAACAAGCAACTTATAGGCTTTCATGTAACAGGAGGGGGAATACCTGAAAATCCAATTCATGCCAATCGTTTCCCTGCTGGCGCTGTCGACCATTATTTAGCCGATGGATGGGAAATACCTTCAAATATTACCATTGGTGCCTTCAGAGCACCAAGATCCAACTTTAATGCGGCTGCTGAACAATCGTTTCTCGATGAGGTAGCTGAATCAATGGGTAAAGATCCTATCCAACTTCGACTTGATTTACTTAAAAGAGCAAAAGAAAAACCTGTAGGTACCAATAATGATTATGATGCAGGCAGGTATATGGGTGTTCTAGAGTTGTTGAGGGAAAAATCTGGATGGGGAAAACCAGAAAATGAAGGTAAGAAACGTGGTGTTGCCGCCTATTTTTGTCATGCCTCTTATGCTGGTCATGTGGTGGATATGGTCCTTAAAGATGGGCAACCTTTTGTGGAAAAGGTAATTTCAGCAGTTGATTGTGGTGTGGTTGTTAATCCAGATGCGGCTCAAAACATGGTTCAAGGAGCTGTAGTTGATGGTATCGGTCAATCGTTTTATGGTGCACTCACTCATAATAATGGAGTTGCTGAGCAAAATAATTTTCATAATTACAGGATGATTAGAGCTAATGAGGCGCCTCATAAAATTGAGGTTCATTTTGTGCAGAATGATATCGATCCAACGGGACTTGGAGAACCTCCGTTCCCACCGGTTTTTGGAGCTGTTGCAAACGCTTTATATCAAACTATGGGTCAAAGATATTATAATCAGCCGTTTAATAATGAACAAGGCAAACCAAAATCCTGATTATTGAATGACTATGATGAGGAATGTTTTCCAATGGCTATTCTCCTTTGAACCATTTCTCACTATCCAGATCCTCGTATAAATCTTTAATACCCTTTTCCAAAGAAATGGTAGGTTTCCAGTTAATTAACTGTATCGCTTTACCGGAATCCATCAATTTTCTGGGTGTTCCATCGGGATTGGTTAAATCAAATTTGATTTGACCTCGGTAGCCTACGATTTTTTTGATAAGTCTGGCTAACTGGCAAATGGAAATATCAGTGCTGGAACCTATATTTATGGGTTCCACCTCATTATAGCACAGCATTAAAGTCAACATCGCTTCGGAAAGGTCATCAACATGTAGAAATTCTCTTCGTGGTTTTCCACTTCCCCATAGGTATAATGTTGGACTGTTAAGCTTTCTAGCCTCATGAATTTTACGAATTAAAGCAGGTAAAACATGACAGGTATCAAGGTCGTATTGATCATTTAGTCCATATAAATTGGGTGGCATCACTGTTATGAACCTGGAACCAAAATCCATATTATAAGCCTGGCATAGCTTTATACCCGAAATTTTAGCAACTGCATAAAACAAATTACTTGGTTCGAGCGAACCGGTTAATAATTCATTTTCTTTTATTGGCTGTCGAGCCAATCTCGGATAAAGACAGCTTGATCCAAGAAAAAGAAGTTTTTTTACTTGATTAATATAGGATGCATGAATCAGATTATTTTGTATTTGTATATTATCATAAATAAAAGCTGACCTATAAGTGAGATTTGCCTGTATGCCCCCAACTTTTGCCGCAGCAAGAAAAACATATTCAGGTTTTTCAAGTTCAAAAAAGGAATTTACTGCCCTTTGATTTCGACAATCAAGTTCTTGTGAGGTTCTGAAGATTAGATTTTGAAAGCCCTTTTTTATCAATAATCTAAGGATGGAGGAACCGACTAAACCAGTATGGCCAGCGATGTATATTTTTGAATATTTATCCATATTTTTTATTTAAATTTTTTGTTGACTTTAGTAGGTGATTCAGGTCTGTTTCTACCATTTCTCTGATGAGGGAATCTATGTTTCTTTGTGGAGACCATTGAAGAATATTTCTGGCTTTACTTGCATCACCAATCAATCTTTCAATATCTGTAGGTCTAAAGAATTGGGGTTCCACACTAAGCAGAAGTCTGTTTTTTTGAATGGGATAGTGAAAGTTCTCTGAAGACAAACAATATCCTTTTTCTTCCATTCCTGTTCCTTCAAAATAGAGTTTCACACCAATGATTTCGAAAGATTTGCAGACAAATTCCCGAACAGAAGTTGAAATGCCAGTGGCAATAACAAAATCGGAAGGACTATTTTGCTGCATCATGAGCCACATGGCTTTAACATAGTCCTCTGCATGACCCCAATCTCTTTGGGCATTTAAATTTCCTAATATCAGGCTTTCTTGAAGACCCAATGCAATGCTTGCCACAGAAAGGGATATTTTCCTCGTGACAAATTGTTCACCCCGAATAGGACTTTCATGATTAAAAAGAATGCCATTACAAGCAAAAATCTGGTAAGCATTTCTATAATTTATGGTTGTCCAATGAGCAAATAACTTTGATATTGCATAAGGAGAAGTGGGAAAAAAGGGGGTTATTTCCGATTGAGGTGCTTTGGAAGAATTGCCAAAAAGTTCAGAGGTTGATGCCTGATAAAACCTCGTTTTACGCTCAAGCCCTAAAATCTTAATAGCATTTAATAGGTGTAAGGTTCCGATGCCATTGATTTCAGCAGTATAGGTGGGTTGCTCAAAACTAACTTGAACATGGCTCATGGCTGCAAGATTATATACTTCGTCAGGTTGGATTTGTTGGATAATCTGAATCATTTGCCCCGCATCGGACAAATCACCATAATGTATAATTAAGCATTTAGGATTGATTTTTTGAAGAGGAGAAAGCAGATGCATTCTGCTGATGTTTATAGCAGAGGTTCTTCGCTTAAGTCCGTGAACCTCGTAACCTTTTTCTATTAAAAAATGTGTAAGGTAAGCTCCATCCTGACCTGTAATTCCTGTTATTAAGGCTCTTTTCATCGCTGGATTATTTTTAGACTGTAATTTTCTTTAATTTACTGGAATGAATAGAATAGCATTAACTTTGTACAGTATTTAATCGGACAAAATCTAACTAAGTTAAAAGGGAGATGAACGAAATATTAATTCAATCAGCAAGCACATTTGTAGAAAATCATTTCCAGGAAAATGTTGGATCCAGCTATTTATATCATAATTATAATCACGTCATTGATGTATTGAAAGCAGCAAAAAGCATTATTTCTATTGAGTCCCCACCTGAAATAGAACAAGATGCCCTTTTTTTAGCTGCCTTATTTCATGATACAGGTTTTTCAGAAGGCAGCTTGAACCATGAAGAAAGATCTGTGGAAATTTTTAGACAGTTTGCACAAAGTTCCGTCGAAATAACACAACCTTTATTGTCCTTAGTTGAGCGTTTGATCTTAGCAACAAATGGAAAACATGTTCCCGTTGACTGGTTAGAAGGTGCTATTTGTGATGCTGATTTTGGTCATCTGGGAAATGAAAATTACTGGGACCGGTCAAACAGACTTCGGCAGGAATGTTTGTTAACAGAAAATCAATTTCAGACAGAGAGTCAGTTTGTTCAGAGTGAGTTGAATTTTATGATGGCACATACTTATTATACGCCCTCAGCAAGAATATTATTTGATGAAGGAAAAGAAAAAAATGTTAAATTCCTATTGAAGTATAAAGCAAAGATAACCCCAAATGAAGAAGGGAAAGATAAAAAGAAAAAGAAAGACCAGGAAATAAGCAGAGGAGTGGAAACCATGTTTCGGGCAACCTACAGGACACATATTAACCTGAGTGCTATTGCCGACAATAAAGCAAATATCATGCTAAGTATTTCTGCCATCATCATTTCAATTGTCGTTTCCAATTTATTGCCACAACTGAAATCTTTTCCCAAACTTGCTGTACCTACTTTTTTACTCCTTTCTGTATGTCTTATTTCCCTTGTTTTCGCCATTCTTTCTACCCGACCCAAGGTGACAAGTGGAACAGTCACTGAAGAAGATATTAAGGACAGAAAGGCGAATTTGTTGTTTTTTGGAAACTTTTATAACATGGAAATTGAAAAATTCCAGGAGGGTATGATGGATATGATTCAGGATAATGATTTTTTATACAACTCGATGAGTAGAGATCTATATTTCCTAGGAAAAGTTTTGGCTTTGAAATATAAGTATTTAAGGATATGTTATGCGGTTTTTATGTATGGTATCATTCTTTCCCTCGCAGCTTTCGGCTATGTTTATCTAATGGGGTAATTATTTTGATTTTCTGTTTCCACTGATAATTCTTTGCATGCGTGAATGAAACCGATTGACCTCATCTACTCTTAGATTTTCATGTTTAGTATGTCTTCCTTGAACTCTTGCCCGCCATTTTTTAAAATTATTAGGATGCATTTCTCTTCGCATGATGGCAATAACCTCAGCTTCTCGAACCCCAAATTGTCTGTAAATTCCATCGAATGAGGTTCTGTCTTCCCATGCCATTTCTACTATCCTGTCAATTACCTCTTCACTAAGTTCTTGCATATTTTTAAGGTTATTTTTATCATAAATGAATTTGGCAGGTAAAGTGTTTAAAAACAAGAATAATTTAAAAAATTTCTTTTAAGATAGGCAGAGATTTTAGGTCCTGAAAATAATCGAGATGATACCTGTAATACCATATTATTTTATCAATTAAATACAATCGCTGTTCCCTTGAAAGAATGATGCTTCCTATATTTTGTAAGGGAATATTCAATAATTGATCTAAAAGTTTGCTTGGCTCAGATTCTAAATTATAATCGCTAACCCCTTGAAAAGGTTCAAACTGTCCATCTTTTAGATTTAGAGACGAATTCATTTCTGACCATTCGTTAACTGGAAAAAAACCAAGATATGCGGTCAAATGCAATAAAAAATAAATGCTTAAATTGGAATATCCTTTATTTGCCTGATCTAAAAAATGAAGATTCAATTCGATAAATTCATAAAGTTCTTTGTTTGGTGCATTTTCTTTAATGCTATTTCTAAGGACATCTCCTAAAAATAATAGGATAGAACCTTTGCGTATGTCAGCCTGGATATTTGTAAATAATCTGTCAAATTTTAGATCTTTAATTTTCTGAAAATTTTTTCCTTCCTGCACTTCAATAATTAAATCGAGGGAAGAAAGGGTTTGTAAAAAAATAGCTTTGGAATGTACCCCTGATTTTCTCGCGCCGGGAATGATAAAGGTTAATAATCCGTTTGATTCCGTAAAAATATCAGCAATAAGCTGATGATCCCCATATTTAACTGTCCTTAAAACATATCCTTTTGTTTTGATAATCATTCTCCAGAGCTAACTAATTTTACCATGTGAGCCATTCATCATCTTCGATTAGAGGTTGTTTGTAAGTTGACTTGTAATGCATCCTCTTTTTTTGCCGGTCTAGAACCAGTTGCGCCAATTTTCCCGCATGATTTTCATCGTCCTTGTTCATTAGAACATTTCTAAGGGATTCATCAGAAATATCAAGTCGGTAAAAAAGACTCCACAAATGCTCCTTATCATGAACCATTAAGTACTTAATCTGTTCAGAAAGAAGATTTAACAGTTCCTCTTCCGTGTAAGTTGCTGGGTTTAGAAAAATGATATTCTTTTCATCTTTTGGGAGAAGTAATGAAAAAATATTATCTTCATGAAACGAAGTTTTTTCAACCATTTTGAGAAGTATTTCATTTAAAAATAAATAAATTTACAATAAAATTACACACCATGGCTGCGATTACACTAACGGTTAACGGTAAGAAGCGCAAATTAGATGTAGATCCTGATATGCCTTTGCTTTGGGCATTGAGAGATTCTATAGGCCTGACAGGAACAAAATATGGATGTGGTATAGGACAATGTGGTGCTTGTACTGTATTGATTGAAGGAGAGCCCATGCGTTCCTGTTCATTGCCTGTCGCTGTTTTTGAAGGTAAAAAAATAACAACCATTGAAGGCCTGAGTGAGTCGGGTAATCATCCTGTACAACAAGCATGGGAAGAGGTTGATGTTCCTCAGTGCGGGTATTGTCAGGCAGGTCAAATAATGACTACCGTAGCCTTATTGGAAAAAAATCCATCGCCAACAGATGCAGATATTGATATTGCTTTAGCTGGAAATATTTGCCGGTGTGGCACTTATAACAGAATTAGGAAGGCCGTACATATTGCAGCACAAAAAGCCAGATAATTATGAATAACCCAACGTTTTCAGTATCAAGAAGGTCTTTCATTAAAGTTACGGCAGTAGCTGGTGGAGGATTATTACTAGGTTTTTCTTCCTCAAAACCATTCGAATCTGGAATAAATGAAAGTTTAACTTTTAATCCTTTCATCTTGATTTCCCCAGATGGCACTATAACTATTTTTTCTCCTAATCCTGAAGTAGGCCAAGGTATTAAAACAGCCATGCCTATGGTTGTTGCTGAAGAATTAGATGCCGACTGGTCTAAAGTTAAGGTGGAACAGGCTCCATTGGATGGCAAAAAATACCAGCGTCAGGTGGCAGGAGGAAGTGGTTCTCTTAAAGCCTCCTGGGGAACCTTGCGTCAGGCAGGTGCAACAGTCAGAATGTTAATGGTAGCTGCCGCCGCTCAGAAATGGCAGATTCCTGCCTCAAATCTGAGAACAGAAAATAGCACGGTTTTAGGTCCTAAACAAAAGGCAACCTATGCTGAACTCGCTGCGGATGCTGTTAAACAGGAAATTCCATCTAAAGTAATTCTTAAAAAACCAAGCGAATTTAAACTTTTAGGAAAATCAATCGCTTGCGTTGATAACAAAGATATTTTTACGGGTAAAGCTGTCTTTGGTATCGATTTTAGTAGACCAGGGATGAAATATGCTGTCGTGGCCAGACCTCCTGGCTTTGGGCAAATTCCTGATAAAGTAAATGATGCAGCCGCAAAGGCTGTACCAGGCGTATTTGGGGTATTCCCATTCGATGATAAAATAGCCGTTGTCGCAGACAATACCTGGGCAGCTTTAAAAGGCAGAAAGGCATTAGAGATTTCATGGATACAGAAAACGCCAGCTGAATCAACAACTTTGCATGATGCCTGGATGACCGATTTGTTAACACAGAAACCAGCAAAATCTTTTCGTGCTGATGGTGATGTAGATTCTGCCTTTAACCAAGCTGATAAGGTCCTTGAAGCCTCATTTAGTTGTCCATTTTTGCCCCACAATGCCATGGAACCTATGAACTTTTTTGCTGATGTAAAGGAACATTCCGCAGAATTGATTGGACCCACACAAACCCCTCAGCGATCACAGTCAAAAGTGGCTGAAATATTGGGAATTCCTGTAGATGCTGTTACCGTTCAGATGACAAGAATGGGGGGTGGTTTTGGGAGAAGATTAAGTTCAGATTTTGCAGAGGAAGCTGCCAAAATTTCACGATTAGCTAAAAGTCCAATTAAGGTTCAATGGACCAGAGAAGATGATATGGCCGGGGGTGTTTACAGACCTTCCTGCAAGTATATTTATAAAGCTGCAATCAATAAAGAGGGTGCATTGACGGGTTTCCATGTAAGGGGAGCAGGTTTAAACGTCGGAAATCCAACCAGAGAAAATAATTTCCCAGCAGGTGCCGTTCAAAACCTGCTGATAGAAGGCCATAATAAAGAATCTAATGTTACTACAGGGCCTTGGCGTGCACCTGTTCATAATTTTGTCGCTTTTGCCGAGCAATGTTTCTTAGATGAAGTCGCAACAGAACTTAAGAAGGACCCTATTGACTTTAGATTAGATTTATTGACCAAGGCCGCTTCTAATCCTGTTGGAAAAGTAGATTATGATGTTGAAAGATTTAAAAAGACAATCCAGCTGGTGCGAAATATTTCAGGGTGGGATACCAAAAAAGAAGGTGTTTTTAAAGGTTTCAGTGCTTACTTTTCTTTTAGTTCTTATGTAGCTATGATTGCTGAAGTGGCTTTGGTTGACCAGAAACCCATTATCAAAAAAGTTTACTGTGCTGCTGATTGTGGAATCGTTGTGAATAAAAGTGGTGCTGAAAATCAGATTGTTGGGGGTATCATTGATGGTTTAGGACACGCTCTTTTTGGAAATATTGAAATCAAAGACGGTAAATCACAACAAGTTAATTTTGATTCCTACCGAATGATTAAAATGAGTGAGTCTTTTCCTGTTGAAGTACATTTTGTGGAAAATGAAATTGATCCAACAGGTTTAGGTGAACCTGCTTTGCCTCCGGCAGCAGCAGCGGTTGCCAATGCCATGTTTGCTGCTACAGGGAATAGAATCTACAGTCAGCCTTTTGCTGAAATAAAAAAGAATTTAGGTTGATTTTCTGTTTCTGGGGTGAAAAAGATTTAAGGTCTCCCTTAAATAATCGTTGTTTAAATGGGTATATATTTCTGTAGTTAATATAGATTCGTGCCCAAGCATGTCTTGAACGGCTTTCAAATCAGCTCCTCCTTCTAATAAATGAGTAGCAAAAGAATGTCGAAAGGTATGTGGACTAATGAGAGGTGAGAGTCCTGCTTTTTCAGCAAGGTTTTTCACTATCTGGTAAACAAATATTCTGGAAAGCCTTTTCCCACGCCTGTTTAAAAATAGAATGTCAGTGTCTTGTTTAGATATCTTGGGAAGGTGCCTACGCCAGGTTGATAAATAATCCTCTATATAGGTGATGGCATCATCTCCAATTGGGACAATGCGCTCTTTACTACCCTTTCCAAGTACACGGATGAAACCTTCTTTTGGAAAGTAGTTGCTTATCCTGAGTGTACATAACTCGCTGACTCTTAATCCAGAAGCATATAAAGTTTCTAAGATTGCCCTGTTTCTCGTACCTGTAGGTTCACTTAAATCGATGGCCATAAAAATTTTTTCAATTTCTGAAAATGACATGACTTCTGGTACTTTTCTGTTTATCTTTGGGCTTTCAATAAGGTCTGTAGGATTGAGATTTATTTTCTTTTCTAATACTAACCATGCATAAAAGGATTTAATTGCCGAGGTTATTCTGGCTTGTGAAGCAGGAGATTGATGTAAATCAGTCAGCGTTGACAGAAATGATGAAATTTGGTCTAAAGTCGCTTCTTCAACTAATAATGGTGGTGTTTGCTCAGATAAATAACTGAACCATTTGTTCAAATCTTGCTTGTATTGAATAAAAGTTTGATTTGATAAGCCGCGCTCTAATAATAAATAGGCTCTAAAACCTTTTAGTAAATTTAAGTTATCCAAAACTCAACCTTTTTAAGTATTTGTATTTTCTATTCAGACGGTATGAATTTAGAACAATATCTAAAGTTTTTATGTTTTCGTAAAGTTTAATAGTAATACTATCATGAAAGAAGCACCTTTTACTCGTTTGTTAAGATTGTTGGATTTAGATAGAAAGGATATAATTTATGTTTACATTTATGCTGTCCTGGCAGGACTTATAACGCTAAGTTTGCCTCTTGGAATTCAGGCTATCATTGGTTTAATTGCAGGTGGAAGTGTCTCCAATGCTTTGTTTATATTACTTGGAATTGTTACGCTTGGGGTAGCCTTTACAGGATTATTAAAAATAATGCAATTATCTGTGGTGGAAACCATTTTACAACGTATTTTTATTCGATCTGCCTTTGATTTCAGTTTTAGACTGCCACGATTCAAGTTGGAGAGCCTTACGCAAAAGTATCCACCAGAATTAATGAATCGTTTTTTTGATACCTTAACACTTCAGAAGGGAATCCCAAAAATATTGATTGATTTCTCCAGTGCTTCTTTTCAGATTTTTATTGGACTTTTACTTATTTCCTTTTACCACCCATTTTTTGTTTTTTTCAGTATAATTCTGGTAGTCATTTTGTTTTTAATTTTTCGATACACAGGTCCCATTGGCTTAAAAACAAGTCTTTTGGAATCAAAATATAAATATGCAGTTGCCCACTGGCTTGAGGAGATTGCACGTTCCATGATTGATTTTAAAATCACGGCCAATAGAGAGAATCCATTAATTACCACAGACAAACTGGCGTCAAAATATATTGACAACCGAAAGGCTCATTTCAAAATATTAATTACACAATACAGTACTATTGTCGTTTTTGAGACAATCCTGACCGCTACTTTACTTTCCTTAGGAGCTTATTTAGTGATTGAAAATCAGATTAATATTGGACAGTTTGTTGCTGCTGAAATCATAGTTATATTAGTTATTGCGTCGGTGGAGAAGTTAATTTTAACCATGGAAAGTGTTTATGATGTCCTTACTGCCATTGAAAAAATGGGTGAAATCATGGATTTACCCCTAGAACGTGAAGATGGAAAAAATCTTTATTTTCCTGAAGGGCAGGAAGGTATATCTTTGGAAGGTAAAAATCTTTCCTTTGTTTATCACCCTGACTTTCCTCCTGCTTTAGACGAAATTAATTTTAAGATAGCTGCAGGAGAAAAAATCTGTTTAGCAGGAAACGCTAATGCAGGAAAAACTACCTTATTGCATATTTTATCGAATTTATACACAGATATTAAAGGTCAGCTTTTGTTTAATCAAATGCCAGTTGGTTCTCTAAACGTTAATAACATTAGAGCTAGGGTGGGACATTTTTTAGCTGATGAAAATATTCAGGATGGAACCATTTTAGATAATATCTGCATGGGAAATAAAGATTTTAATTTCGAAAAAATCATTCCTATTGCAGACGCTATTGGATTATCTGAAAATATTCAAAAATTACCAAAGGGCTATTTAACACATCTGGTTTCAGAGGGAAGAAATATTTCAAAAAGTACCAAATCAAAAATTATTTTGCTTAGAAGTTTAGTTTTTAATCCGGAATTATGGCTTGCAGAAGGAGCCTTTATGTTTTTAAACCAAAGAGAAAGACGTAAAGCATTTGATTTTATTCTACATTTTTTAAGAAACAAAACGGTAATTATTTCTGTAAATGATCCAGTAATTGCCAGCAAATGTGATCGGATCTTACTAATTAAATACGGAAAGGTACATGCTGAGGGGACTTTTAAAGAACTTGAAAAAGACCCATATTTTCAAGAGATTTTTTATTGATTTTTAATTCATGGCGTTATGTTAAATATCTCAAATAACAAGTTTCCTTATGAAACCATCAATTATCCATTTGCATCTTTAAAAAAGACTGAGACTTCTCATGCTAGGTTATATTTCAGGTTATGGATATGGGGTTTAGTCATTTTTAGCATTGCTTTTTTATTCCTTCCCTGGACGCAAAATATTCAGGCAGATGGAAAGACAATCCCTCTTAATCCTGCAGACAGACCTCAAACCATTGATGCCACTATTTCTGGAAGAATTGAAAAATGGTATGTTAAAGAGGGAGACAAGGTTAAAAAGGGAGATACCATTCTTTTTCTTTCAGAAGTAAAAAGTGAATATTTCGATCCGGCGCTGGTTTCCAGATCTAAATCACGAGTGGAGAATAAAGAAGGGAGTATTCAGGAATATTTTGCTAAAATTAATGCATTAAATGCCCTTCAACGTGCTATCGAAAGCGAGGTTTTAATAAAACAGCAAACGATAAAAAACAAAATTTATCAGGTAATTCAAAAAATTGATGCCGACAGCATTGATTTGAACCGGGTAAAGCTTGATCTACAGATAGCCAGAATTCAAATGGATCGGACAGAATCTTTAAATCAACGTGGGATAAAATCGACAGCTGAAATAGAAGAAAAAAAATTTAAAATTCAGGAATTAAATGCTAAATTAAATTCCTCCGAAAACAAACTGAATATTTCCAGAAACGAGAAATTAAATTTACAAATTGAAGAAAAGGCGATTATCAATGATTTTATTCAAAAGTCAAGTAAAATTAATGCTGATATAGCTACAGCTAAAGCATCTATCATGGATACGGAATCCTATCTTGACAAACTAAGAAGTGAGGCGACGAATTATGAAATCAGAAATGGCTTTTATTATGTAACGGCACCACAGGATTGTTTCATCACAAAAATATTAAAGCCTGGACTGGGAGAAATTGTGAAAGAAAATGAGTCAGTATTAACCATTATACCTGCTAATTTTCCATTAGCTGTTGCATTATACGTACGCCCTATGGACTTACCGCTAATTGAGCGAAATCAAGAGGTTCGTTTTATTTTTGATGGATGGCCAGCAATTGTTTTTTCAGGATGGCCAGGAAATTCGTTTGGTACTTATGAAGGGAAAATAGCTGCAGTTGATAACGATATTTCTGAAAATGGGTTATACAGAATTATTGTTGCTGCTGATGAAAGCAAAAAAAAGTGGCCTAAAGAACTTCGTCCTGGATCAGGTGCCCAGGGAATTGCCCTCCTGGGAGATGTGCCGCTATGGTATGAACTTTGGAGAAAATTAAATGGATTCCCTCCCGATTTTTACCGGTCAGGAATAAATGGGGAAAAAGTGGAGAAAATAAAGAGCAAAGCGCCAATCAAATCTTTAAAATGAGGATATTCATTATTTTATTATTGGTATTAATTAAAACAAAGGTTTTTTCACAAGAACCTCTTTCTTTAGATCAATTCCTGCATTGGGTAAAACTAGAACATCCAGCAGTGAAAGAGGCAAATCAACGATTTTTACAGGCTCAAAACCTTTTACTTTTGGCTAAAGGAAATTTTGACCCAAAATTGAACTTTGCGATGGATAGAAAAAAGTTTGATGGTAATAACTATTATACTATTTCTGAAAATCAATTGAGTATTCCCACGCGCATAGGTGTTAAATTTAAAGCTGGTTACGATTTTACCTCAGGGACTTACCTGAACCCACTCGATATAAAACCAATCAACGGTCAAGCTTTACTTGGTTTTGATCTTCCCATTTTACAAGGACTTTTTTTTGATGAATTCAGGCTTATTTTAAGGGAGGCAGAACTAAATTTAAATATTCAAAAACTAGGCTTAGACCAGGTTAAAAATGATTTATTACTGGATGCTTCAAAAGTTTATATTGACTGGTATATTTCTTTTCAACAAAAGGAAGTACAGAATCAAGCCTTGATTTTAGCTAAGAACAGACTCAATGACATGGTATTTAGTTATTTATCAGGTGACAAACCAAATATAGATACCATTGAGGTTTATGTAAATGTATTAACCAGAGCGTCTTCTTTATTTGATGTTTCCCTTGATTATCAATTATCGGCACAGGAAATGGGTAATTATTTATGGAGGAATAATATTCCCGATTCAGCCGATAATTTTTTTCCTTTAGCAACAAAAGAACTTGAACCGGAAGTAGATCAAAATGCAGATTTTTGGGTTCAGAATACCTTAAGTGGGAATCCAGATATATTGATTCTGAGATTATCGGGGAATCAATATCAACTGGAGAGAAAATGGGCATTGGAACAATTCAAACCAAATTTAAATCTTCAGTTTAATGCGCTGGCAAACGGCCGTCAGTTCAGTCAGGAATTTGATTTTAGGTCGGATAATTTTTTATTGGAAAATAACTACAAAATTGGCTTAAGAGCTCAGATTCCTATTTTGTTTAGAAAAGAAAGGGGTAAATTACAATTGATTGATAATAAAATAAAGGAATGGGAGTATAAAATACTCGATAAGACACAATATTGGACAACCAAAGCAAACCAATATTTTAATGCCTTTAAAATATTAAATGAGCAAGTTAAAAACCTTCAGGATCAATCTTTTCAATTAAATACTCTTTTTGAAGCGGAGAAAATAAAATTTGATGCCGGAGAAAGTTCGGTTTTTTTACTAAATGCACGGGAACAAAAGAATTTAGAGATCAAAATGAAATTAATAAAGACAAAGGGGGAGAGACTTAAGCATTATTACACTTTATTATGGACTGCAGGTCAACTGGCAAAATAAAGGCTTTAGGTTGTTTTGTCTGCAAAATGCATTTGATAATAAGCATCTAATTCCTCGTAAAAAGCGATGCCATATTTTCTAATCAAGGCATCTTTAACAAATTGGAAAACAGGCATTTTAAGTTCTTTTCCGAGAGTACATGCGGCGCTGCAAATATTCCATTTTTCATAGTTTAACCATTCATAGCCTGCAATTTCACTTTTTATCCTTATCGGATAAAGGTGACAAGAGATTGGTTTAATAAAAGGAGTGACACCAGCCAAGTATGCATTTTCAATGCCACATTGAGCTATTCCGAGTTCATTATAGGTTAGATAGGCACAAGCAGCGTTTTCAAGTAGGGGCGTTCCCCATTCATCAACTTCTTTATAATAGGTGTAATTTCCTTTATTTTCAATAACTTTTTGTCCTTCTGGACTTAAAAAAGGTTTTATGGAGAGATAAATATCATCAAGGATTTGTTTTTCACTTTCTGATATGGGAGCTCCAAAATCTCCTTCCCAACAACAGGCTCCTTTGCAAGCATTCAGGTTACAAACAAATTTTTCTGAAACAACTTCGTCGCTCACTAAAATATCTCCAATAACTACCATTTTTTAGTGTGTTTATTTCATTTAAATTTCCCAAATGTAAGGGGAATTTGGTACATTTATCGCAAAAACAACCTAACTGTATTTTAATGGATCCCTTGAAACAAAAATTCTTCGAAAAAGCTACGGCACTTCGAGGAGAGATAAAGACAATCCTGAGTAATCATGGTGAAGAAAAGGTCGATGAAGTAACACTTAGTCAGGTGTATGGTGGAGCTAGAGGAATAATTTCAATGATTTGGGAGCCTTCCTTGCTGGATCCTATAGATGGCATTCGTTTTAGAGGATTTAGTATTACGGAGTTGCGTGAAAAATTACCTAATAGCCAAAATGGATCGGAACCTATGCCTGAAGGCTTATTCTGGCTTTTACTCACTGGAGAAATACCCGACAGGTCTTCCGTGAAATGGCTTTGTGAGGAATGGAGAAGAAGAGCCGTTGTGCCAGACCATGTATTCAAAGTGTTAGATGCACTGCCTGTTGAAACCCATGCAATGACCCAGTTTTCTATCGGTATAAATGCCCTTCAAACAGAGAGTATTTTTGCAAAGAGATATGATGAAGGTATGCGGAAAGACGAGTATTGGGATTCTGTCTATGAGGATACCATGAATCTCATTGCCTGTGTGCCTCAGATTGCTGCCTACATATATCGAAAAAACTATCATGGAGGTGATTATATTCAGCCCGATACCAATGAAGACTGGGCTGGCAGTTTTGCTCATCAGTTAGGGATTGAAAATCCTGCATTCAAGTCTTTAATGCGCTTATACTTAACAATACATGCTGATCATGAAGGTGGAAATGCTTCAGCGCATACGACTCATTTGGTTGGCAGTACCTTAAGTGACCCATATCTTTCTCTTGCAGCAGGAATGAATGCCTTGGCAGGTCCTCTGCATGGTCTTGCCAATCAGGAAGTAATAGGTTGGATCATGGATATGATAAAGGAACTGGGTACAGATGAACCAAGCGAGGAACAAATCATAGCTTACGTTAAGAAAACACTGGCATCAGGTCAGGTTGTGCCAGGTTATGGTCATGCCGTATTAAGGAAACCAGATCCAAGGTTTATCGCTCAAATGGAGTTTGCCCAAAGAAATATCCCTAATGACCCCATTGTAAATGTTGTCTGGAAAATATATAAGGTTGTTCCACCAATTTTAGAAAGTTTAGGGAAAATTAAAAATCCATGGCCAAATGTAGATGCTCATTCAGGAGCATTACTCGTTCATTATGGATTAAAAGAACATGGATTTTACACTGTTTTATTTGGGGTTTCCAGAGCAATTGGGGTGTTGTCTGCCTTATGTTGGTCAAGGGCCCTTAATTTCCCGCTGGAAAGACCTAAATCAATCACAACGGATTGGGTAAAAGAATTTTTATCGAAAAAAAGTAATTAGTCAAACGATTTAAAATATAGTAAAATGATTGCATACCCTGATGATTTATATTACACCCGTGAACATGAATGGATACGCGTGGAGGATAACATAGCTATGATTGGAATCACTGATTTTGCCCAAAGTGAGTTGGGTGATATTGTTTATGTGGAAGTAGAGTCAGTGGGAGATACCCTGGAAAAAGAAGCTGTTTTTGGTACCGTGGAGGCAGTAAAAACCACTTCTGACCTGTTCATGCCTGTGAGCGGTAAAGTTCTTGAATTTAATACAGATTTAGATTCAGGAAATGGGGATAACCCAGCGTTAATTAATCAGGATCCTTATGAATCTGGTTGGATTATCAAAATTGAGATGACAAATCCAGAAGAATTGGAAGAACTTTTAAGTGCTGCTGAATATCAAAAACTGGTGAATTAATTTTTTTTTGCAGATACACCTTTTTTTTAAAAATGTTCATCTATCTTTAAAGGATTCTTAGGAATAAATAATTTTTTACCGTCTTAAATTTGTTAGAATGGCTATTGAAGTATCAGGCACAATGGTCTTTTATTCGCTTTTGGCTTTTACTTTACTCACAGTGGGTATTGTGTTTGTTGCAAAACAAATAATGGCCAAGTTGAATGAAAGTGCATTGAACGAAAAGTACAGCAAGTCAACGGCAAAAGGAGCATCATCAAACCGCACCAAGTTTCTTGAAGCGGATGTATTCAAGATGAGTGGTTCTTTTTTCAACTATGGCTTAGTTGTAGCACTTGGTATTACTGTTTTGGCTTTGGGTCTAACGGAATATGCTGAGAAGGTAGCCACCGGGGATAATTTCGTCATGATTGAAGAAGATATCGAGATGGAACCCCCACGTACTGCTGAACCTCCGCCTCCACCACCTCCCCCGCCACCACCAGTAATTCAGGAAGTTCCCGATGAAACGGTTCTGGAAGAAGAAGAGCCAGATTTCGTTGACCAATCGGTTGAAGCAAATGAGGTTGTTGAAGCACCACCTGTTGTTAAAGCTCCACCACCTCCACCACCTCCACCACCTCCACCACCAAAAGAAGATGATGAAATTTTTATGGTTGTAGAGGATATGCCACTTTTCCCTGGTTGTGATAATGAAAAGACTAAAGAGGACAAGAAAAAATGTTCGGACAAAAAAGTGTTTGAATTCGTTTTCAAAAATCTTAAGTATCCTGTTATCGCCCGTGAAAATGGTATTGAAGGTACCGCTGTTATTCAATTTGTCGTTGACAAAGACGGCGCCGTTAAGGATGTTTCTGTCCTTAAAGATATAGGCGGTGGCTGCGGCGAAGAAGCCTCTCGCGTGGTGAATACCATGAATGAGTCTGGAATTAAATGGACACCAGGTCGCCAGCGCGGAAGACCGGTAAAAGTTCAGTTCCGTCTTCCGGTAAGGTTTAAATTACAATAATTTTTAGTATCTTATTGTAATGATAAATGGTTGTTTTGCTTAGGTGGAACAACCATTTTTATTTTTATAAAACATGTTGATAAGCATTTTCGTTTTCTTTTTTTAAGATTTTTAAATTGATATTATGCCACAAAAAATTATTTTCTTCAATCTGCTTTTTGCTTTTCTAACCTTTTCTTCTTTTGGACAGGATCAAAAGTTAGCACAGCAATATTTTGCCGAAGGTGATTATGAAAGAGCACTGGTATTATTTAAAAAACTAACAGAAACTACCCAGGGAAATACTTATTTTTTAGAAAGGTATGTAGATTGCTTATTTCAATTGAAAATGTTTAAAGAAGCTGAGAAGGTTTTGACGAAAGAATTAAAAAAGAAAACGGCCGATCCTATTTTTAATATATCTCTAGGTCAGGTTTATGAAAAGCTGGATGATGAAGATGCCGCCTCTCATCAATTTAATCAGGCTATTTTGAGAATGACCCCTGAACGGTTTTTTATTGTTCGTATTGGAAATACATTCACCAACATAAACCAATTGGACTGGGCCATCAAAACCTACGAACAGGGAGCCATCCTGTTGAACGATAATTTGGTCTTTTCTTATTATCTGGCTGACCTTTACAGGAGAAAGGGCGATAGTCCCAAAATGATTAACCAATATCTAAATGTTGTTTCAAATCAGGCAGATAGAATGGATAACATTCAAATGATTTTTCAACGATACTTATTAAAAGAGGATTATAAAGAGCTTAAAAAGCAAATTTACGATCGAATTCAGATTGAGCCTAATGCCATCGTTTATCCCGAGTTACTTATCTGGCTTTTATTACAAGAAAAAGATTTCGCTGCCGCTTTTCGGCAAGTTAAAGCGCTGGACAGAAAGCTAAAGGAAAATGGAAATAGATTGTTTCAATTTGCCAATATGGCAGCAAATGAAAATGATTTTAATACGGCTATAGAAGCCTATGATTACATTGTAGATGCAAAAGGATTTAACTCGGGTTTCTATCTTGAGGCTAAAATAGAGGGCTTGCGGTGCAGAAGACTAAAACTTATAGAAGAATCAAATCTTTCAACTACTTACATCCTCGAGCTCAAATCTAAATACAACGCTTTCCTTAATGAATTGGGCAGAAATAGAAATACCGCCACTGTTCTCATAGATCTGGCTGAATTGGAAGCGTTTTATTTGAATGATTTGCCTGCGGCAATCACCCTGTTAACAGAGGTGATTGGTTTTCCGGGCATTAATGCAAGATTGCAGGCAACAGCAAAACTTAATTTAGGAGATTATCAATTAATGAATGGGGAAATTTGGGAGGCTACTTTACTCTATTCGCAGGTTGATAAAGCATTCCAAGATGATTTACTGGGTCAGGATGCTCGTTTTAGAAATGCTCGTTTATCTTATTATACAGGTGATTTTACCTGGGCTCAGTCCCAGTTTGATGTGTTAAAAGCTTCAACATCAAAATTTATTTCTAATGATGCTCTAGATCTATCTGTATTTATTTTAGATAATTTAGGACTTGATACAACACCTGAACCTTTAAAAATGTATGCAAAAGCAGAATTACTTAGTTTTCAAAACAAAACTGAAGAAGCTTTTTCCGTTTTAGATGAAATTCTGCAAAAATACCCAGATCATAGCCTGATAGATGACATTTGGTATTTAAAAGGTAATATTTATAGAAAACAAAAGAAAATGGCAGAAGCAATTAGCTATTATGAAAAAACCATTTCAGGGGATCCTGAGAGTATTCGCATAGATAATGCTTTATTTGCCTTAGGTGAACTCTATGAATATAATAAAAGGGACATAGAAAAGGCGAAAACCTATTATGAACGTATTTTTATTGAATTTACGGATAGTCTCTATGCCGTAGAGTCAAGAAAGAGGTATAGACAACTAAGAGGTGATAAAATTCAATGATATAAAAAATACCATTATTTCTTTACAACAAAGAAAGTATAACCTGTTATTATACATCAATCCATAAAATTCGAAAGGGAATTAACTATGGAAAATGAGGTAAATTACCCAGCAAAAAATACGAAGAAGGATTTTATTTTGTATGTGTATCGTCAGAAACGGTCAATTTATAACGACCTTTTGCACGACGGTTAGCAAGTACCCTGCGTCCATTTTTAGAACTCATACGGGAGCGAAATCCATGTTTATTTACGCGTTTGCGTTTAGATGGTTGGTAAGTACGTTTCATTACTGGTATTTTTAAGCAAAATGCTCAATTAATTTTCAAAATGTTTGCAAAAGTAGGGATTAATAACAAGAAATAAAAATTAAACGGTCATTATTTCTTTTTCCTTTGCTTCAAGCAATTCATCTATCTTTTTTATGTGTTTATCAGTTAGTTGCTGAACCATTTCTTCTTTCTTTTTTCCTTCATCTTCGGAAAAACCATCCTTAACTGCCTTTTTGATTCCTTCCATTGCCTCTCGTCTCGAGGAACGAGAACTTACTTTTGCGTCTTCTCCTAAGGCTTTTGACTTTTTCACCAGATCTCGTCGACGTTCTTCTGTTAGGGGCGGAAAAGAAAGACGTACTACCTCTCCGTCATTCATAGGTGTAACACCAAGATTTGCCTCAAAAATAGAACGTTCTATAGGGGCAAGCATCGATTTTTCCCATGGCTGAATAACCAGGGAGCGCGCATCGGAGGTGGAAATATTAGCCACTTGATTCATCGGAGTAGGGGTCCCGTAATAATTTACTAATAAATCTTTGACTGTTGCTGGGGTAGCTTTTCCTGTTGTGATCTTCCCTAACTCCTTATGCAGGTGATCCAACGCTTTTTCCATGGCTTCCTGAGCCGATTCCACTAAAAAATTTACTTCTTCCAACATAGCAATTTGGATTATAACCAGAATTAAAATTTATTTTTTTAGCCTTTATTTAATCATTGGATGATCCAAAGAAACGAAGGGCAAAGTATAAAAGCATAACCAAAGCCGAAAAAGCAGCAGAAACATAGGTCATAGCTGCCCACCATAAGGCATCTTTTGCCCCCTCGTGTTCAGCACCATGGGTAAATCCAGACTGATTTAACCATACCAAAGCCCTGTTTGAAGCATCAAATTCGACAGGTAAAGTAATCAGACTGAAAACAGCAGTGACCAAAAAAGTAAGCATAGTGATAAACAATATCGTTTGATTTCCACCTGATCCAAACAAACCAAGCGCTAACATTAAGAGCCATTGTTGCAAAGATGACGCAATATTTACAATGGGAACAACCGCAGAGCGCAGTGTTAACCATGCGTATGCTTTATTATGTTGAACGGCATGACCACATTCATGGGCTGCTACGGCAGCAGCAGCTATGGTTCTTCCATTATAAACATCTGGGCTTAAATTTACCACTTTGGACATTGGATTGTAATGGTCGGTTAGCATACCATGACCTTCCTCTATCCGAACGTCGTGGATACCATAATACCTTAACATGTTTTCGGCAATTTCGCGACCTGAAAGTCCCGAGCGAATCCCAATCTGACTGTAGTGTCTGAATTTATTTTTTAAACGCTGACTGATAATAAAACCAATCAATGACAAAACACCTGCTATTATAAAATATCCCATGATTTGAATTTTTTACGAATATAACGCAAATCTTTAAAAATTAGTTTAGTTATATTTAAGATATGCGGTCAAACCCCGTGTAGGGTATTAATGCTTTAGGAATGAGTATGCCTTCGTCAGTTTGATTATTTTCCAACAGGGCAGCCACTATTCTGGCTAATGCCAGTGCACTTCCATTTAGGGTATGTGCCAGTTTTGTTTGCTTCCCTTCTCTAAACCGAAGTTTTAATCTATTACTTTGGAAAGTTTCAAAATTTGAAACAGAACTTACCTCAAGCCATCGTTTTTGTCCGGCGGAATATACTTCAAAATCATAAGTTAAAGCCGAAGAAAAAGACATATCTCCACCACAAAGTCTTAATATCCTGTAAGGCAGTTCAAGTTTATCTAATATTTTAGCGACATGTTCAATCATTTCATTCAAAATCTTGTAGGATTGATCTGGATGAGATACTTGAACAATTTCAACCTTATCAAACTGATGAACCCTGTTAAGCCCTCTGACATGAGCACCATAAGAACCTGCTTCCCGTCTAAAACATGGCGTATAACCACACATTTTAACAGGTAGCTTTGCTGTGTCCAGGATAACATCTCGTAAAATATTAGTAATTGGGACTTCAGCAGTTGGGATTAGATATAAATCGTCTTTTTCGACGTAATACATCTGCCCGTCCTTGTCAGGTAGCTGGCCCGTTGCCGTTGCTGAAGCTTCATTTACCATTAATGGAGGCATAATTTCTTCATAACCAGCATTCACCCCCTCATCCAAAAAAAACTGTATTAAGGCACGTTGCAGCTTAGCGCCTTTACCACGGTAAACTGGAAATCCACTTCCTGTAATTTTTACACCTAATTCTAAATCAAACAATTGATATTTTTTAGCTAATTCCCAATGCGGAACAGCGGTCTCTTCTAAAACAGGGAGTTCAGCCTGCCAATCGCGAAAGACTTCATTTTCCTCTGGCGTTTTTCCTTTTGGAACCGAAGAATGAGGCAGATTGGGGATTAAATAAAGGTGATTGTCTATCTCTTTTTCAATTTCTCCTAACTGATTTTCCAGAGAAGTAGTATTTTCCTTTAAGGCGTTCACTTTGGCTTTAATTATATCAGCCTCCTCTTTCTTACCTTCTTTATAAAGCTTACCCACCTCATCGGAGAACTGGTTCCTTTCTGTAAGTAATTTCTCCAGTTCCGTTCTCCATAATTTTCTCTGGTCATCAAGTTTAAGAATTTCAGCAATCTTCTCAGCTGCTTCGGGAACATATTTTTTATTTAGTCCTTCAACGACTTCCTGCTTGTTTTGACGGATAACACTAATCTGCAACATAACTTTTCTTCCCTTTTATTGAGTGATTGAACCAAAAAGAGGTCATTTTAATTCTTTTTTAAGAAAGAATTTATCACAAAATTTAAATTTTTTGCAAAGATAATACTTAGTATAAAAAATTAATCTATTTTTGTACTAATGTTTCCTTATTATGAAAAGGAGCAATGTGTTTCATCCTGTTATTTCCTTTTTCTAGAATTTAGCCCTAACGTTTGGCTTTCTTCATTTTGATATAAGTTTTTTAAATATCCTTTTATCATGCCCTTTTAAAAAAAGGAAATTGGCGGTTTCATTTAATTATCCTAATATGATTCGAATTACGAATCTCCTGTTTTTTTAAAGTTTTATTCATGCAATACGACATTGTCCAGCTTAATGAAATGTTGGTACCCGAACTACGCGATTTAGCGGAGGAAATGCAGGTGCCTGGGTTTAAAAAATTAGCAAAAAAAGAGTTGGTTTATAAAATCCTGGATCAACAGGCTTTGTTAGGTACCAAATCTGAAAAGGCAAAAAATCAGGCAGTTCCCCCTGCCAGTATTCCAAAGCCTGAGCAAATCAGTCTTGAATTTGAAAAGGTCGATACATCCCCTTTTATTGAGGAAACTGCTTATGTAGTTACCCGTTTAGATGAAGCTTCAGTTCCTTCAGAAAATATTGATGAAGATGAAACTGCAAAGGTAGAAGAACAGGAAAAAGTTATTCCAAGGGAATTGAGCAGAGTCAGGAGAACAAGTTCGTCTATGGAGCCTGATTCAAGCCAAGTAACCAATCGCAGAGAATTTCCGAGTGTTAGAAGAAGTTCATCCATCAGGGAACCCCTTAAAGAAGATGGCTCAAATGCAAGTGAACAGGTTAATTTTTCAAGAACCAGCAGAAATCCTGCACTTAATTCAACAGAAAATAAACCTGCTGATGTTGAAAGTGACACAAGGAAAATGGTAACCTCTCAAGAGTTATGGGATAAACCTGGTGCTGCTGAAATTTCCCCCGTTTCGGAAAATTTAGATACGGAAAATAGACGCATATTGCGGAAAAGAAGGGAGGACGGTGAAATGCCAAGAGTTCTTAATCCTTTGCAGCAACAAAGAGCTAACTTAATATCCAGAGATAACAGAGCTCCGTTAAGAGAGGCGAGAAAGACCTTGCCCGAGGTGGTTAATCCAAATGTTGAAGCATCTCCTGAGCTTCCTGCAGCACCCCCGCCTCCTCCAGTAATTAAATTTGAACCAGAATTAGATGGTATCATAGAAAGTGAGGGAAGTTTAGAAATGATGCCTGATGGATATGGATTCTTAAGGTCATCAGATTATAATTATTTGTCCTCACCAGATGATGTTTATGTATCTCCTTCACAAATTAAACTATTTGGACTTAGAACGGGAGATACTATTAAAGGAACCTTAAGACCACCCAAAGAAGGAGAAAAATATTTTGCCTTATTAAAGGTTTCTAAAATAAATGGAACAAATCCGGAAAATATCAAAGAAAGAATTCCTTTTGATTATTTAACACCCCTTTTTCCTACTGAAAAATTTAAACTCACCGCTTCTTCCTCGGGAAAAGATATGGGTAACAGGATGATTGACTTGTTTACACCCATTGGTAAAGGGCAGCGAGGTCTCATTGTTGCTCAACCTAAAACAGGTAAGACTTTCCTTTTGAAAGATCTGGCAAATGCTATTTCAAAAAATAATCCCGAATGCTATATCATCGTCCTGCTTATAGACGAACGTCCCGAAGAAGTTACTGATTTCAAAAGAAGTGTAAATGCAGAAGTCATTGCATCCACTTTTGACGAACCGGCCGATAATCATGTAAGGGTCGCCAATTTAGTGCTTGAAAAGGCAAAACGTCTGGTAGAAAGTGGACATGATGTTGTCATCATGCTGGATTCGATTACTCGTCTGGCAAGAGCCTACAACACAGTGGCTCCAGCCAGTGGTAAGGTGCTTTCTGGTGGGGTAGAGGCTAACGCCCTTCATAAGCCTAAAAAGTTCTTCGGAGCAGCTCGTAATATCGAAGGAGGAGGTTCTCTAACTATCCTGGCTACGGCATTGATTGATACAGGCTCTAAAATGGATGGGGTTATTTTTGAGGAATTCAAAGGTACCGGTAATATGGAACTTCAACTGGACAGAGGTCTTGCCAATAAACGAATGTTCCCCTCTATTGATTTGACTAAATCGTCCACTCGCCGCGAAGACTTGTTGCTGGATAAAGAAACACTTCAGAGAATGTTTATTCTTAGAAATCACCTGGCCGATATGAAACCCGAAGAGGCTATGGAATTCCTGCGTAAACACATGGCTGGAACAAGATCAAATGACGAATTTCTTTCTTCTATGAATAGTTAAGCTATTTTGAAAAGAATAATTAGATAGAAATATGGTTTCTATAAAATAATTTCTTATTTTAAATCATTATTAACCTCTATGGGATACCTAAACAATTATTGTGTGGGTTGGAAATAAAGATAATGACACTAATTGTTCGTTTGAAAATATTAATTAGTTTACTTCTTTTAAGTTGCACTCAACTCAAAAGTCAGGATTCAGATTGCGTTCCAAATGAATTTCTGGTTCAGTTTAACCCTGGAGTTTCAGGTCCAAGCTGGTACAATACAATTCTGTTAGAAAAAAGAGCCTCCGGAATTTCAAATTTAAAATTACTTTCTGAACAGCTTAATATATATCAGATCAATATAGATCCTGCTGTTATTTCAGAAAAGGATGCCTTCCGTTTTCTTCAGGTTCAATCGAATATCAGATATGTTCAAAGGAATCACTATATAAAATGGCGAAATGCCATTCCAAATGATTCCCTTTTTTCCCAACAATATTATCTGCAAAATAAAGGTCAAACAGGGGGTACCATTGGATTGGATATTAAAGCTGCAGAAGCCTGGAATGTTACCCAAGGTGGGGTAACTCCAGCAGGTGATACCATTGTGGTCTGTGTCATAGATAACGGCGTTGATATTGATCATCCCGATTTGAAGGAAAATATATGGGTTAATCGCTCAGAAATTCCAAATAATAAAAAGGATGATGATGGAAACGGTTATGTTGATGATTACTACGGCTGGAATGTTGATTTTAAATCAGATGAGGTAAGTTATATTAATTTTCATGGTACTCCGGTAGCAGGTTTAATTGGTGCTTCGGGAAATAATAAAATAGGAGTAGCTGGAATTAACTGGAAAGTGAAACTGATGATTGTTACTTCTCAGATAGCAAATGTACTTTCGGAAAGCAGAGCGATAGAAGCCTATTCTTATCCGCTTAAAATGAGGCAATTATACAATCTATCCAAAGGGAAAAACGGTGCTTTTGTTGTAGCAACAAATACTTCATGGGGAATTGATAAAAGAAAACCTGAGGATTTTCCAATCTGGTGTAATTTCTATAATGCCCTGGGAGAAGCAGGTATCCTGAACGTGGCTGCTACGATTAATCAAAGTATTGATGTCGATGCTGCAGGAGATATTCCTACAACCTGTCCCAGTGATTTTATGATTGCAGCGACAGCTATCTCAGATAAAGGGGAATTAAGATACGGTTTTGGTAAAAAATCTATTGATATTACTTCATTAGGATTTAATCTAATTACCACTGCAGACAAAGGAGCTTATGCCCGACAGAGCGGTAATTCATTTGTTTCTCCACAAATTGCAGGAGCCATTGGCTTGCTTTATGCCTCACCATGTCCAACTTTAGCCGTTTTATCAAGAACAGAACCCGCAGCTGCAGCTCTTTATGTGAGAAGGGCACTATTAAGTGGTGTAACCATATTAGATAGCTTAGCTCAAAAGGTTAATTCTGGTGGCGTTTTAAATATGGATAAGAGCATTAAATACCTGATTGATAGTTGTGGGAAATGCCCCCCATTAGCAAAAATTGAAGTGACTAATTTATCTACCTCTTCAGTTCAACTCTCCTGGATTACCAACGATAGTATTAAAAAGATAGATCTTTTTTATAGAAAAAAGGGAGATGCAGACTGGATTTCTCTTTCTCAGAATAATCCATTAATTATAAATAATTTAGCCCCTTGCCAGGATTATCAATTATCCTTCAACAGAAGCTGCCTGAATCAGGAATCTGGAACTCAGCTGTTTACTTTTCAAACAGATGGTTGTTGCAAAAATCCACCAAATTTAGAGAACGTTTTCATTGGAAATTCGGAATTGACTTTAAAATGGGATAAGATTACGATTGCTACAGGATACGTGCTTCGGTGGAAATTATCAAAAGATTCTCTGGGGTGGCAGTCTATACAGGTTATTCAAAACGGAGCTACGATTAAAAACTTGCTTTCTTGTTCTGAATATGATTTCCAAATAAGAAGTTTATGTGATTTGAACCAGTTATCATTTAGTAACTCCTTTAAAATAACCACCACAGGATGTGGTAACTGTTTGGAAAAAAACTATTGTATTCCTAAGGGAATAACTATTGTTAGTGCTGAAAACGAATGGATTTCACAGGTAAAAATTGGGGATTTTATTCATTTAACTAAAAAAGATGGATATGGTGATTTTACAAGAAAAGTTGGGCCAATCCTAAAACCTGGGGTTTCATATCCATTAACGCTAGAGCCTGGTTACTTAAATACCGCTTACGATGAGTATTTTATCGTCTGGATAGACCTCAATCAGGATGGTTCATTTACGAATGACGAAGAACTGTTTAATTCTGGATCACCTAAAAAAGGAATAGTAAATACTATAATAAATATTCCACTTTCAGCTAAACTGGGTTCAACCAGAATGCGTGTGGTTATGCAATACAGGCAAGAACCAGGAGCATGCGTGTTTCCGGTAGAATTTTTTGGTGAAGTAGAAGATTATTGTGTGAATTTAAGCAATGCAGTCAATATAGCACCCCTCCTTACGAATTCGAATATTCTGGTATATCCAAATCCAAATACCGGTTCTTTTTTAATTGATTTTCAACAAGAACATCAATGGGAGACCGTCACATTAATAAACGGTATGGGGCAAAACATTTCCAGTATCACCTTAGAAAAAGGAACGACGCAGTTTCAATGGGAAGCCAAAAAACTGAACTCGGGCACTTACACCTTAATTTTTCGTAGTCAAAAAGGCGTCTACGCGCATAGGATAAGTGTTTTATAATTTCTGGTCTATATTTTCAATTTCTGAAGCGTCATAATTTCCAAACCAATCTTTTAATTTAGTTTTGGCTTGCAATTTTACAGAATCATTGACGTAAGAGGCAATGGCAACCAATCCAATACCCAATACTCCGAGATCATCCGTATAACCTATAAAAGGAGTTAAATCGGGAAGTAAGTCTATGGGAGCAATGAGGTATCCCAGCACGCCGATAATAATATTTTTAGCCCATGCTGGGGTTTCTTTTCTTTTAAAGGCATAAAAAAGTAATAAAGAGGAATATACAGCCTGAATACCAATTTTTTTTGCATAAGACTGTACGGTATTCCAGAATTTAGATTCTGAAAAGAATACCGCATATTTCCTGATCCGGGAAAGCATATATAAAGGATTATATGATTAATCCAATCTTTGTTTCACCTCTGTAATTTCGTAAACCTCTATGATATCACCCACTTTCATTTCATTAAAATTCTTAATGGATAAACCACATTCCATGCCATTTCTAACCTCTTTGACATCATCTTTAAATCGTTTAAGAGAGGAAACTTCACCATGGGTATTTTCTTTGGTCGGGAAGACAATGATACCATCTCTAACAAGTCTGATATTGCTGTTCCTGCTGATTTTACCTTCCTGAACATAGCAACCGGCAATGGTTCCTATTTTGCTGATTTTATAGATTTCTCTTATTTCTACGGTACCAATAACGGTTTCCACTTTAGTAGGTTCGAGCATCCCTTCGATGGCAGCTTTTACCTCCTCAATAGCTTCGTAGATAATGGAATAGGTTTTAATTTCAACGCCTTCTTTTTCAGCTAATTTTCTTGCACCCAAAGAAGGACGCACCTGGAATCCTATGATAATGGCATCGGATGCAGAGGCTAGAAGGACATCTGATTCGATGATACCCCCTACAGCCTTGTGAATCACATTTACCTGAACTTTTTCTATAGAAAGTTTAATGAGCGAATCTGAAAGTGCTTCAATAGAACCGTCCACATCCCCTTTAACAATTAGTTTTAATTCTTTAAAATTACCAAGGGCTAAACGGCGACCAATTTCATCAAGGGAAATACGTTTTGTTGCACGAGTTGTTTGTTCTCTGGTAATTTGAGCTCTTTTAGAAGCTATTTGTCTTGCTTCCTGGTCTGAATCTACGACTTTAAATCGGTCACCCGCCTGTGGAGCACCTGTTAAACCTAATACTAGTACAGGCGTTGAAGGACCTGCTGATTTAATTCTTTGTCCTCTTTCGTTTAATAGTGCCCTTACTTTACCGGCAAATTCACCGGCTACCAGTGAATCTTTATCGGAAAGAGTTCCGTTTTGAACAAGGAGTTTGGTTACATAACCCCTTCCTTTATCTAAAGAAGCCTCGATAACTGTACCAACGGCTGCACGATTAGGATTCGCTTTAAGTTCAAGCATTTCCGCCTCCAGCAATATTTTTTCCAAAATTTCCGGGATACCAAGACCTGTTTTAGCTGAAATATCCTGAGATTGATATTTTCCACCCCATTCTTCTACGAGAAGATTCATGGAGGCAAGTTCTTGTTTAATTTTCTCTGGCTGAGCACCTACTTTATCCACTTTATTGATAGCGAAGATGATAGGAACATTAGCGGCCTGAGCATGTGAAATAGCCTCTTTAGTTTGAGGCATGATACTATCATCTGCAGCAATGATAATAATAGCGATATCGGTAACTTTAGCACCACGGGCACGCATGGCAGTAAAAGCTTCGTGGCCGGGTGTATCGAGGAAAGTAATTTTCTTATTGTCTCCAATAATCATTTCGTAAGCACCTATATGCTGGGTAATACCACCTGCTTCACCAGAAACGACATTGGCACTTCTAATATAGTCTAGTAAGGAGGTTTTACCATGATCTACGTGACCCATAACAGTAACTATGGGAGCTCGGTGTACCAAAAGAGCCGGGTCATCTTCAATGATGACCACTTCCTCATCGGCTTGTTCCTCTACAGAGATGAACTCCACTTCTCTGCCAAATTCACCGGCAACGAGTTCTATAATTTCAGCGTCAAGACGCTGATTAATAGAAACGATTACCCCCAGGTTCATACATACTGTAATAACTTCTGAAATTGCCACATCGAGCATGTTAGCCAACTCCTGAGCGGAAATG
>Ga0214921_10002152_pt1 | contig 32434 bp, 28 predicted proteins | sample LL1505_MetaG_FD_177992 | JGI IMG/M metagenome (GOLD analysis project Ga0214921, IMG submission 177992) | Freshwater microbial communities from Lake Lanier, Atlanta, Georgia, United States - LL-1505 | ecosystem: Environmental > Aquatic > Freshwater > Lake | place: USA: Georgia | collected... | reverse complement strand
AACTTCGCTGGCTACTCGTCCGAGGACCTTGTCGGTCGCGTCAATCACAAACCACTCGTGCGTCACGTCAGCGGGTTTTGCGCTGAACGTTTTGGTCATGAGTTTTCTCTTTAAAAGAAGGTTTGTTAGATCCTTTTCCACGGTCGGTGTTCCTCTTGTGGGAATCTCTTAGGTGGGGTTAGCTTTTCGTTGCCTAATTTTCATAGTCAACTAAAAGCCCTTCGCCGCGGGATCACTAATGCGCTGCGTAGCCCTCGATTTTATACCAGTCAAATTGGGTTTGGCAAGGTTTTTAAGGCATTTCGGGGGTTGAGGGGTTACCATCCAGACATGTTCAGTTACAGACACGCCTTTCACGCCGGCAACCACGCCGATGTTATCAAGCACCTTACCTTGATTGCCACCTTGCAGCACTTGCAGCAAAAAGAGGGTGGTATCACCATTGTTGACACCCATGCGGGTGCGGGTCTTTACAGACTGGACGGTGACTATTCAGAAACAGGCGGTGAAGCGCAAGACGGTATTTTCAAACTTCTCAGCCAACTAGACGAAACTGCCGCCCAAAAAGACGCCAAGCCCATTCCTGAAGCGCTGCAGGCCTATCTGGACATGATTGGCAGCTTCAACCCTAACGGGCAAGCCAAGTTCTATCCCGGTTCGCCCTTCATCCTTCATGCCATGCTCCGCAAAGATGCGCGTGACAAATTGCGACTGTTTGAATTGCATCCCACCGACAGCAAAGCCTTGGCTTCCAACGTGGCTCAGCTTGATGCTGGCCGCAGCATCATGATTGCCCGCGAAGACGGTTTTGAGTCGCTCAAAAAAATGTTGCCGCCGCCGCCATCAGCCACTGGCTCGAAGCGCGCCATGGTTCTCATGGACCCAAGTTACGAAATTAAAAGCGATTACGGCAAAGTGGCCGCTAACATACAAGACTGCTTGAAGCGCTTTGCAACCGGTACATACTTGGTTTGGTACCCCATTATTCCTAGGCCTGAGGCGCACGATTTGCCTAAGCGCTTGCGCACTTTGAGCAATCAGGCTCAGAAACCTTGGATCAACCTCACACTGTCCATCGGTCGCAACACCGACGGCACCACAGCCGGTTTAGCCGCCAGCGGTATGTTTGTGGTCAATGCGCCCTTTACTCTGAAGGACAAACTGCGCGAAGCTATGGAAGTGGTGGGGCCTGCGTTGGCGAGGGGTACTGGGCATAGCTGGGCAGTTGAGCATAGTTAAAAGCTGTGTTAAGTGCTTTCATTCCAAAGCTTTCGTCTTCATTCTTAATACAAATCTACATGCGAGCCAGTTCGTGCAAAAACGATCTTCTTGGCGTCGCATTGGTATATCAATAAGAAATCTCCACCAACGTGGCATTCGCGATGATCTGACCAACTCCCCTTGAGTTCATGATCCAGCCACTCGGGTGGAAGAGGTGCATCATTTGCGATCAACAAGCCCATTACTTCTTTAAGGAGGTGCATGTCATAACGCCCCGAACGGGACATCCGCTCCCAATCTTTCTCAAACGTTTTGGTGTAGTCGGAACGCCTTGAAATTGACGCTCTTTAACTGCTTGCTGGTTTTTTCGAGGTCATTGATGAGATCTGAAGCAGAGTCAAATCGCGCAAGACTAGCTTTCATCTTTGCGCGAGACTCTTCGATCGCTGCCTGAGTGACAGCATTGGGAACCTTCAGCTCTAAAGGAAAAGCCTGGTCATTGACCACACGCTTCAGCAAAATACGGACTGCATCAGAGACGGACAAGCCCATGGCTGCGAGTGCCTCGCTGGCTTTTACCTTGATCTCATCTTCGACGCGAATGTGCAACATGCTTGTTTGGGCCATGACAGAAATTCCTTTGAAGCGATTTTGCATCTCAAATGAGATACAGTCAAGGAATGCTTCAAGTTAACTCCGTTGTTGATTTACAAAAATTTAATCTATGGCTAATTTTTTAGAAGAAATTAAATAATACTTTAATATTCATTTTAATGTAGCATCCTTCCATCAATGAAAACCCAAACAGATCTTGCATTTAATTAACCGACCGACCGGTCGGTTAATTGATATACTACGCTTCAAACACGCTTACCAAGCGAGGAGAAGCCCTTGTACACGCAATCCTTCAACGTGCCCGACGCATCGGACACAAGCAATGCAGCAACCACTGCTGCACTCAAATCAGTGCCCAAAGCTTTGACCAAAGCCGAAGTGGCTTTGCAAGCGCAGTTCGATGCACGCATCGATGCCGATGGCAAAGTGGAGCCGCGCGATTGGATGCCCGATGCTTATCGCAAAACATTGGTGCGCCAAATTAGCCAACACGCTCACAGCGAAATTGTGGGCATGTTGCCCGAAGCCAATTGGATCAGCCGCGCTCCCAGCTTAAAGCGCAAAGCCATTTTGATTGCCAAGGTGCAAGACGAAGCCGGTCATGGTTTGTATTTGTACAGCGCAGCCGAAACACTGGGCACCAGCCGCGATCAAATGCTCGATGCATTGCACACCGGCAAAGCCAAGTACAGCTCTATCTTCAACTACCCCACGCTCAATTGGGCCGATGTGGGCGTGATTGGCTGGTTGGTAGATGGCGCGGCCATCATGAATCAAATTCCTTTGTGCCGTTGCTCTTATGGCCCTTATGCGCGCGCCATGATTCGCGTTTGCAAAGAAGAAAGTTTCCATCAACGTCAAGGCTACGAAGCACTGCTGGTCATGATGCAAGGCACGGCCGAACAAAAGGCCATGGTGCAAGACGCGGTCAATCGTTGGTGGTGGAAATGTTTGGCTATGTTTGGACCGCCCGATGCCGACAGTCCCAACAGCCTGCAAGGCATGCGATGGGGCATCAAGCGCATTAGCAACGATGACCTGCGCCAAAAGTTTGTGGACGCTACCGTGCCGCAAGCTAAGATTTTGGGTGTGACTTTGCCCGATCCTGATTTGAAGTGGAATGAAGAACGCCAACATCACGATTACGGGCAAATTGACTGGGACGAATTCTGGGCGACGGTAAATGGCAATGGTCCTTGCAACAAGGAGCGTTTGGGTGCTCGCGTGAAAGCGTGGAACGATGGCCAGTGGGTTCGCGATGCAGCTGTTGCGCACGCCAACAAACAAGCGCAAAGACAGGCACAAAAGAATTTGAAGGAGGCTGCATGAGCGCAGATCAAACAACTTCATCCCCCGCCCTCAAAGAATGGCCCTTGTGGGAAGTCTTTGTGCGTAGCAAGCAAGGCCTTGAGCATAAACACTGCGGCAGTTTGCACGCCTCTGATTCTCAACACGCTTTGCAAATGGCGCGCGATGTTTACACGCGCCGCCAAGAAGGTGTGAGCATTTGGGTGGTGCAGTCTTCGTCTATTGCCGCCAGCGAACCCAACGACAAATCTGAATTCTTTGAGCCTTCTGGCGACAAGGTTTACCGCCATCCCACCTTCTACGAAATTCCTTCTGAAGTGGGGCACATGTGATGTCTGGCGCGCAACCTGCCATGAGTTCAAACGCAAATAATTCTTTGCAATCATCGGCGCCTCAAGTCGAACATTGTCTGCCTATCGACTATCTTTTGCACTTGGCCGACAACGCCTTGGTGTTGGGTCAACGCAATGCAGAATGGAGTGGCCACGGCCCCATTCTGGAAGAAGACATTGCCATGTCTAACAACAGCTTAGACCTGATTGGCCAAGCGCGTTTGTTGTACCAAGAAGCAGCCGCGCAATTGGGCAACGGTGCTACTGAAGATACGTTGGCTTTCTTTCGCGATATCTCCGATTTTAAAAACTACACATTGCTAGAGTTGCCGCATCACCCGCCGCTTGTCGGAACTTCTGCCAGCGATCGCGACTTTGCCACCACCTTGGTTCGCAACTTTTTGTACAGCGCACTGATGGTGTTGGTTTGGGACAAATTGCAACATGCACCACTCGCGCAATTGGCCGCCATTGCAGCCAAGTCGCTCAAAGAAGTACGTTACCATTTGCGGCATTCGCGCGATTGGTTGTTGCGCATGGGCGATGGCACCGCAGAATCTCATGGTCGTGCTCAAGCCGCTATCAATCACTTGATGCCTTACACACAAGAGTTTTGGACCAACACCGAATACGAATCAGAAGCTTCCAAAGCAACGGGTTTGGACATGGTCGGTTTACAAAATGATTGGAACCAAATTGTGGACCAGGCGTTGTTAGAAGCCACACTTAAGCGCCCTGCTGCCGGCGGCTTCATACCAACAGGCAAGCACAGCATTCACTCAGAGCATTTAGGTTTTATGTTGGCCGAGATGCAAAGCTTGCCACGTGCGCATCCCAACGCCACTTGGTAATTCAAGATCAACATGACACTGGCAACTACAGCCTCCGCTTCAGGTGCGCCACCACACACCACCCTTGGGCACGTATGGCAGTTGCTAGAGTCTTTGACCGATCCAGAAATTCCTGTGGTCACACTGCGCGAGTTGGGTATCTTGCGCGATGTGCGCAGTGTCGTTGCGCAAGATGGCAGTGAACAATTGGAAGTGGTCATCACGCCTACCTACAGCGGCTGCCCTGCCATGGGTCAAATTGAAGGCGATGTGTACAACTTACTTCTAGCGCATGGCTTGAAGGGCAAAGTCAAAACACAACTGGCACCCGCATGGACCACCGACTGGATCACGCCAGAGGCCAAAGAAAAATTGCGCGCTTACGGTATTGCACCACCGCACAGCGGTGCTGATCACGATTGTCAAACCCAGAGTGGTAAATCAAACGGATCTGGCGCATCCAGCATTATTCAATTTGCCGCGCGCAGCGCCAGCAATCCTGGTCGTCACGAGCAACTGGCGGTGCCCTGCCCGCAATGCAATTCGGACAACACCACCGAGACATCTCACTTTGGCTCTACCGCCTGCAAAGCGCTTTACCGCTGCCTCGATTGCATGGAACCTTTTGACTATTTCAAACCTTATTGATGCGACGCTTCAGCCAAACGCAAAGCATCTCATCAAACTGAAAAATTTTGAACCATGACCGCCTTTAAATTTCACAATCTGCCCGTGTCAAACATCACACCCGAAGCAGCAGGTGCAGTGGCCATCACTTTTCAAGTGCCAGAGGATTTGCGCAGTGGTTTCAATTTCAAAGCAGGACAGTTTTTAACATTGCGCGCCAGCATTAACGGCAACGATGTACGTCGCAGTTACTCCATCAGCTCTTCACAAAATTCATACCTACAAAACGGTACTTTAGAAGTCGGCATTCGTCCTGTTCAAGGCGGCGTATTCTCAAACTGGGCTGCATCACAACTGAAAGTGGGCGATGTGTTGCGTGTCATGCCTGCAGACGGCCGCTTCATTGTTCAGCGCCCTCGCGCCATCCACCGCGTAGGCTTTGCAGCTGGCTCGGGCATCACGCCCATCTTGTCTATCTTGGCCAGCAGTTTAGAAGAGCAAACAGAATCTAAATTCACCTTGGTCTATGGCAACCGCCGCATGGACAGCGTGATGTTCAATGAAGCGCTGCAAGACCTTAAAGACCGCTACCCCAACAGGCTCACACTCATCCATGTGTTGTCTCGCCAGGCTCAGGAAGTGCCCTTGCTAGAAGGCCGCATTGACGAAGCCAAGGTCAAAGAAATTGTAAGCAGCCTATTGCCTGCGGCCAGCATGGACGAGGTGTTCATCTGCGGCCCAGAGGCCATGATTGAAGCTACTGAAAAAGCTTTGCTAGAAGTAGGCGTGCCTGCTCGCAACATTCGCACAGAGCGATTCACATCGCCCACCCTAGAAGCTTTGCCTGTAGACGCGCGCAAGCAAGTCGTATTAGGACACGAACCTGAATCTAAAGGCGATGTGTCACTCACAGTCGTACTGGATGGCAAGATGCATCAAATGCAAATGTCGACCACAGACAAAATTTTGGATGTGGCATTGGCAGCCGGTCTAGACCTGCCTTATTCCTGCAAAGGCGGCGTGTGCTGCACGTGCCGCGCCAAAGTGATGCAAGGCAGTGTGGTCATGGAAAAGAACTTCACCCTAGAAAAATGGGAAGCAGAACAAGGCTTTGTACTCAGCTGCCAAGCCAAACCCACCAGCAAAGAAGTGGTGATGAGTTTTGATGAGCGGTAAACAACGCGTTAGCCACCTATCAGTAAAAGTCTAATTACAGCGCTTTACCCCAAAGCGTTGAAATAGGTGCAGCCCAAATATTATTTCCCATGGGCAGCGTTTCCTGACCGTCGTAAAGTAATACACCCATTTTGAATTGGTCACCCGACAGCTTGGCCAATTTCTTGAGTCCTTTTAGATCGTGCTGATTCACCGTGGCCGAAGCCTTTACTTCCACCCCGACCAATTGCCCTGCAGAATTTTCAATCACGACATCCACTTCTACTTTATCGGCGTCCCGGTAGTAAAGCAATTTGTAGGTGCTGTCGGCAGTCGTGGTGTGTTTCAAAAGTTCACTGAAAACAAATGTCTCCAACACATTGCCAAAACGCGTGCGGTTCTTTTCAACTTCTTCAGTACTCAACTCAAGCAGTGCAGTTAACAAGCCTGAATCAAAAAACTGCAACTTGGAAGATTTAACAACGCGGCTCAAACGGTTGCGTGCCCATACCTCAACACGTTGCAGCAAATACATTTGCTCAAAAATACCTAAGTAGCTCGCTGCTGTTTTGGCATCCAATCCAACCTGCCCGCCTAGCTGAGCATAGTTGCACATCTGTCCTGCAGTTTGAGCCAATGCATTTAAAAAGCGAGGCAGCTGATCTATTTTTTCAATGCCTGAAATATCACGCACATCGCGTTGAATGATGGCATCGATGTATTGCTTGGCCCACGCAGCCCGTCTTCTGGGAGTTGGCCGCGATACGGCTTCTGGATACCCTCCACACAATACGCGTTGAACCAAATCACTGCCTTCGGACGCTTCGCTCAACTGCAAAATGCGACCTGCAAAAGCACTGTCAATCCAGTTTGCAGATTGCAAAGCCATCTCACTTTGAGACAAAGGCAAAAGGTGCAGCGTTTCCATGCGGCCCGCCAGCGAATCGGCCACTGTTGGCAAGGCCATCAAGTTGGCGGATCCTGTAAGCAAGAAGCGGCCTGGGCGGCGATCTTCGTCCACACTCTTTTTTATTGCCAACAGCAACTGTGGAGCTCGTTGAATTTCATCGATCACCACGCAATCAATACTGCGAATAAAACCCGTCGGATCTTCTTTGGCAGACAACAATGCAAGTTCGTCGTCCATCGTCAAATAACGCAAACCTTGCCGCTCTGCAATTTGCTTCACAAGCGTTGTTTTGCCAGCCTGTCTTGGTCCTGCAAGCAGAACCACAGGGGTATCTTGCAGGGCTTCAAGCAGCCGAGTTTCTATTTGACGGGGAATGAGCGAGGCCATGTTCATGGCCGCATATTAGCGTAAATTCGGGAATTAAGCCACGTAAATTCGGGAATTAAGGCCCGTAAATTCGGGAATCAAGCTTCGTAAATCTTGAAATCAAGCCAATCGCTTCAACAACTCCAAAGTCGTCGCACTCTGGTTCATCGTATAAAAGTGCAGCGCCGGCACACCACCATTGCGTAATTGGTCGCACAAATCGGCTACTACATCCAAGCCAAACGCTTTAATAGAAGCGGTGTCATCACCATAAGCCTGCAAGCGCAAACGAATCCAGCGGGGAATTTCAGCGCCACTGGCGTCTGAAAATCTGAGTAATTGCGTAGAACTGGTAATGGGCATGATGCCAGGTACCACGGGCACATCGACGCCCAATTTATATGCATCGTCCACAAAGCGAAAGTACGCATCGGTGTTGTAGAAATACTGCGTAATGGCTGAATTAGCGCCTGCCTTCACCTTGGCCACATAGGCCTGCAAATCAGACTCAGGCGACTTAGCTTGCGGATGCACTTCAGGGTAAGCCGCCACTTCAATGTGAAAGTCATCACCCGTTTCTTTGCGAATGAAACTAACCAAATCGGATGCGTAATGAAACTCGCCGCCCATGCCGTAGCCGCTGGGCAAATCACCGCGCAATGCCACCAAGCGCTTCACGCCCATAGACTTCAAGATTCCCAATTCTTTGCGCACAGATTCTTTAGAAGCACCAATACAAGAGAAGTGCGATGCAGCCGACACGCCCTCTTTCAAAATCTCGCTCACTGTTCCAAAGGTGCCTTCTTGCGTAGAGCCACCAGCACCATAAGTCACAGAACAAAACTCTGGGGCTTGTGTGTACAACTGCTGACGAACAGCACGCAATTTCTCTGCACCTTCAGGTGTTTTGGGAGGAAAAAATTCAAAGCTAATTGGTAATTTAGTCATCACACAAATTGAACCTGCTTATTCAGCCAACTCAATTTTCAAATTCGCATTTTGAATGCATTAACTTATTCTGATTGGGCAGGCTTCAAAGCCTGTACAAAAAACTCTCGATTGCCATCGCCACCGTCGATAGCGCTGTCGTACCAACCCGTCACTTTCAAACCCAATTCGCTCAACGAAGTGCGAATGCGCTTTTCAATCACGGGGTACATGGCCGGGTCTTTGACCAAACCATTTTTGCCAATGTTCTCGGGCTGCAATTCAAACTGCGGCTTGACCAACATCAGCAACTTGCCGCCTGTCTTTAAAAACGGCACCACACCCGGCAGCACCATGGTGAGAGAGATAAATGACACATCGCCCACTAGCACATCAAAACCAGTTTCAGCATCGGGAATGCGTTCGTCATCGGGCATGAGTTCGCGAGCGTTCACACCTTCTATGCAAATTACACGCTCGTCTTCACGCACGCGCGGATGCACTTGGCCGTGCCCCACATCAATACCCACCACTTCAGCGGCGCCATTCAATAGCAAGCATTCGGTAAAACCACCGGTGCTTTGCCCTACATCCAAGCAGCGCAAACCAGAAACTGAAAGGCCACTGCTAAGCAATGCACCTTCCAATTTCAAGCCACCGCGCGAAACATACTTCGACTCAGAGTCGTCCAGCAACACAATTTCTGCATCGCTGGGCACTTCGTCTTTATTTTTATTGATCGTGCGCCAGTCCACCGAAGACTTCACAGCCTCCACCACGGCCGTTGGCAAAGCGCCCGGTGGCGTTCGCCACTGAACACCCGCCGCAATCAGCCGTTGGGCCTGTGAACGAGACGCGGCCAAGCCGCGCTCTACTAACAATTGGTCTATGCGCAAAATGTTCGATCAATAGCGGTAGGTGTCAAGCTTGTAAGGGCCGTTTTTGTTCACACCAATGTAGTCAGCTTGCATGTCAGACAACTCGGTCAACATCGCGCCAACCTTCATCAGGTGCAAACGTGCCACCTTCTCGTCCAAGTGCTTTGGCAACACATAAACCTTGCCGTTTTCATACGCTTCAGGGTGTGAGAACATTTCAATTTGCGCAATGGTTTGATTGGCAAAAGAAGCGCTCATCACAAAGCTGGGGTGGCCTGTACCACAACCCAAGTTCACCAAGCGGCCTTTGGCCAACATGATGATTTTCTTGCCGTCGGGGAAAATAATGTGATCGACCTGGGGCTTGATTTCTTCCCATGTGTATTTTTCAACAGAAGAAATATCAATCTCGTTATCGAAGTGACCAATGTTGCAAACGATGGCTTCGTCTTTCATTGCGGCCATGTGATCGTGCGTAATCACATGCTTGTTGCCAGTGGCCGTTACGAAGATGTCAGCCTTGTCTGCGGCGTAATCCATCGTCACAATTTTGTAGCCTTCCATGGCGGCTTGCAAAGCATTGATCGGGTCAATCTCTGTCACCCAAACTTGAGCGCTCAGTGCGCGCAATGCTTGTGCACTGCCCTTGCCCACGTCGCCGTAACCGGCCACCACAGCCACTTTGCCTGCAATCATCACATCGGTAGCGCGCTTGATGCCGTCTACCAAAGACTCGCGGCAACCGTACAAGTTGTCAAACTTAGACTTGGTCACAGAGTCGTTCACGTTGATGGCGCGGAACATCAGTTCGCCCTTGGCGCTCATCTCGTTCAAGCGGTGCACGCCAGTGGTGGTTTCTTCTGTCACACCAATGATTTGGGCAGACTTGCGGCTGTACCAAGTGCTGTCTTCGGCCAATTTGGCCTTGATGGCGGCAAACAAGCATGTCTCTTCTTCAGAGCCTGGGTTGTTCAACAAAGATGCGTCTTTTTCTGCGCGCTTGCCCAAGTGCATCAGGAGCGTAGCGTCGCCGCCGTCGTCCAAAATCATGTTGGGGCCTTCGCCTTCAGTGCCCTTGGCGCCGAAGTCAAAAATTCGGTGGGTGTAGTCCCAGTACTCAGTGAGGTTCTCGCCCTTCACCGCAAACACAGGCGTGCCAGATGCCGCAATGGCCGAAGCAGCGTGGTCTTGTGTTGAGTAAATGTTGCAAGAAGCCCAACGAACTTGTGCGCCCAAAGCTTGCAATGTTTCAATCAATACGGCTGTTTGAATGGTCATGTGCAATGAACCTGTCACTCGGGCACCCTTCAAAGGTTGTGCGGCGGCAAATTCTTTGCGAATAGCCATCAAACCGGGCATTTCTGTCTCGGCAATTTTGATTTCTTTGCGGCCCCAGTCGGCCAAGCCGATGTCGGCAATGACGCAATCTGTATTAACGGGCGTGTTTAAACGTGCATTCATGGTGTGCTCCAAATTAAGGTTTGAAACCACATCTCAGAGGGAAACTCATTTAAAAAGAGCTCATCCCGCTGAAAAGTGGATGAGCGTGGTTGCAAAGTAGGGTTCCGAGCCTCACGTCCTCGCCACTAAATTAAATCTAGTAGGGGCCGCTGCAACGCTCCTCGGAATTGCGCAAATTATACTAGCGGCATATCTGGATTTCAAGCCAGACACCCAAATTCCCCCTGGAGCCACATTGACTTACGCCCAAGAAACCCGGCGGCGCCGGACGTTTGCCATCATTTCTCACCCTGACGCGGGTAAAACCACGCTCACAGAGAAGCTCTTGCTGTTCTCGGGCGCCATTCAAATTGCCGGCTCGGTCAAAGCCCGCAAGGCCTCGCGCCACGCCACCTCCGACTGGATGGAAATTGAAAAGCAACGGGGTATTTCGGTAGCCTCGTCCGTGATGCAGATGTTGTACCGCGACCACGTCATCAATTTGCTCGACACCCCCGGCCACAAAGACTTCAGCGAAGACACCTACCGCGTGCTAACCGCCGTGGACTCGGCCCTCATGGTGATTGACGCCGCCAACGGCGTGGAAGCACAAACCAGACGGCTCATTGAAGTGTGCCGCCAGCGCGATACGCCCATCATCACCTTCGTCAACAAAATGGACCGCGAAGTGCGCGACCCGCTCGACATCTTGGACGAAGTAGAGCGCGAACTGGGCATGCCCTGCGTGCCCATGACCTGGCCTGTGGGCCAAGGCAAATTGTTTGGCGGCATTGTCAACTTGCGAACGCAAACCATGACCGTTTTTGAATCTGGCAGCGAGCGTTTGCCCCAAGACTTCGAAGCCATGCCACTGACAGAAGCGGCCGCATTGCATGCACGCTTTGGCGCAGAGTTTGCTACCGCTTTAGAGAGCATGGAGCTGGCAACTGGCGCATCGCCTTCGTTTGACCGCGAAGCCTTCTTGGCCGGCAAACAAACCCCTGTGTTCTTCGGTTCCGGTGTGAACAACTTCGGTGTCATGGAAGTGCTTGATGCATTGGTTGACTTAGCACCCCCGCCACAGTCGCGCACCAGCTCACTCATCGTCAACAAACAACCCGTCATCAAAGAAGTGCAGCCCGAAGACGCTGCCTTCGCAGGCGTGGTGTTCAAGGTACAAGCCAATATGGACCCCTCGCACCGCGACCGCATTGCGTTTGTGCGCATGGCCTCGGGCAAGTACACGCCGGGCATGAAACTTAAAGTGCAACGTACTGGCAAAGAGTTGCGTCCCACCAGCGTGGTGACCTTCTTGAGCCAAAGACGTGAAGCCGTTGATGAAGCGTATGCGGGTGACATCATTGGATTCACCACACACGGTGGTGTGCAATTGGGCGACACCATCACAGATGGCGCAAATTTGCTGTTCACAGGTCTGCCCTTCTTTGCACCCGAGCTGTTCATGACCGTCATCTTGAAAAACCCGCTTAGAACCAAACAACTCCAAGCAGGCCTAGACCAGCTGGGCGAAGAAGGTGCCATTCAGGTGTTCAAACCTGAAGTGGGCGGCCCTATGCTGTTAGGCGCTGTGGGTCAGTTGCAGTTTGAGGTGGTGCAACACAGGCTTAAGTCTGAATACGATTGCGATGTGCGGTTGGAAGGCTGCCAGTACACCGGGGCCCGTTGGATTACAGCAGATACACCGGCTGAAATGCGTGAGTTTTTGAATGCGTACCCGCAGCGCATGGCGTTGGATGCCGCCAATACTTTGGCTTATTTATGCACCTCGCCATATGACGTGCGCTTGGCGCAAGAGCGATTCCCTAAGATTCACTTCCATCCGCTGCGTGAGCATGCTGGATTGGCGCTAGGATCTGCTGGCTAATTAGAGCCAATTGCAGAATGACTTGTAATCTTTCAACAAGATTCCTGTCCGTTTCAAAATACATCTAACAAAATCCACAAAATCGGCATATTTATTTTTCTAACTAATTGATTTGCTTATATTTTTTCAACAAACTATAATCAACCACATGAACTTAGAAAGACGCATTCTTCAATCTCTACGACCTCGTAGAGAAGGCGTCCTTTTGCGTTCAGATGTCAATCACTTTGGAAGTGCTAGCCAAGTTTCAGTTGCACTCAAATCCTTGCTGGGCAAAGGCCTGATCGCCAAGCTTGATCGAGGTGTTTTTGCCAAACCAGAAAAAGTAATTCAGTGCGGGGCACACACATTACAAAAACAAGCCCAAGTCAAAAAACAAAAGCAAAGAACCCTTGCTCGCAGGCGAGTGAATAAAGCACTCAAAAATCCTGCTGCAATTTATGTCCGTCAACTGGCCAAACGTGAAGGCATTGTGTTTACGCCCACTTTTGCAGACATATGGGCCTCAGCTGTTACACAACTGGCCGGCGATGAAGTCAAGAGCGACCCAACAGACGACTTACTAGTAGCCCTTACTCGGGCAGGCAAGCTATCCCCTAGAGAAATGACCAAGCTCGTCATTGCACATCACCGAAACCTGGCAAGCAAATTCCAAGAGAAAACTGGCTGAAGTCTGTTTCAGATCTTCAAGGCTTGGACGGCATCGACATTCAATCAGCCTCAGCTGCAGGCTATTCTGATCCTGTCACTGAAAAAGAATACCTTGCTTTCGAACGACGACGAGGCTATCGATTTGAAAAGAATACCAATGATGAAAGTGCTAAGTCCTAACATGAAGTTACTCTCGTCTTGGCCCCAAAGCGCCCGCGCCAAAATAGTGGGCGTTTTCACAGACATTGACGATACGCTAACCACTGATGGGGCCATCACACCCGATGCACTTCAGGCACTTCAAGCTCTAAAAGCAGCGGGCCTCATGGTCATTCCCATTACCGGCAGGCCAGTGGGTTGGAGCATTCCTTTCTCCTCTACTTGGCCAGTCAATGCCATCGTGGCCGAGAACGGCGCAGTCGCCTTGCTTCACAACACTCAAACAAGCCAAGTCACCAAAATTTACCAACAAGACCTGGCCACCCGCAATCACAACTTCCAAGAAATGAAGCGTATCGCAAAACTCGTGCTCCAAGAAATTCCAGGCACCGTCATGGCACAGGACTCACTGGGCCGAGAAACCGACATCGCCTTTGACCACAGCGAATTTCATCACTTGTCCCAAGAGCAAATTCAGCAAGTTTTAAAACTACTGCAAGAAGAAGGCATGACAGCCACCGTCAGCAGCATCCACATCAACGCCTGGTTTGGCGACCATAACAAGTGGCATGGCGCGCAATGGATTCTGAAACAACTCACAGGCCGAGATTTAAAACAAGAACTAGACCAATGGGTGTACGTAGGCGACTCCACCAACGACCAAATCATGTTCGAGCATTTCACGCACAGTGTAGGCGTGGCCAACATCAAACGCTTTGAGAAAGAACTCAAGCACCTGCCGAAATACATTACCCAGCAAGAGCGCGGCGCGGGCTTTGCAGAAGTTGTCCGAGTACTAAGCTTGCACGATTGCTAAGCTTCCAACATGACTAAGCTTACACAATTAATGTACCGGCCTTCCAACTCTCACGCCAACTCCAAACCTTCATGCCACCACGCTCGTAGCTTTCATCACCGCCATAAACCAATTGCGGCACTTGCTGATTTTCTTTCGAAACTTTCTGCCACTTCTGCAAACTGGACAGCCAGTCAGATGCAAAGGTCGTTCCTGATTTAATTTCAATGGGGCGCAAACCCAGTGGCGTTTCAACCAGCACATCCACTTCGTGTCCTGTGCTGTCTCGCCAAAAATAGAGTGGCGATGCAAGGCCTTGGTTCAAACTTTGTTTGTACAACTCTCCTACCACCCAAGTTTCAAACAATGCACCGCGTGCAGGGTGAATTTCTAAGGTGGCTGCATCACGAATACCCATGAGCCAAGCTGCTAGTGCTGCGTCTACAAAATAGAGTTTGGGAGATTTCACCAAACGCTTGCCAAAATTTTGGTGGTGAGGCTTAAGTAACATCACCACATAACTGGCTTCGAGCACACTCAACCATTGTTTGGCTGTCACTGCACTGATACCGCAATCAGCACCCAGTACAGCCAAATTCAAAAGCTGGCCTGTTCTAGCGGCGCACATCTTCACAAACATTTGAAACTGCCCTAAATCCCGCACTGAAACCAGTTGCCGGACATCGCGTTCTATGTAAGTGGCCATGTAATTGGCAAACCAATCTTGTGGCGATACTGGCCTGTCAAACAGAGCGGGATAACCTCCCGTTAACAACGCCTCTGACAAAGTGGCCGGCAATTGACCGCTGCCTGATAACTCCAAGGCACTGAGTGGCAACAATTCCACACGCCCTACCCGACCCGCCAAACTTTGCGACATGCCCTCAATCAATTCAAATTGAGCAGAACCCGTCAGCACAAAATCGCCCATCTGGCCACGTTCATCCACTAAACCTTGCAACCAAGACAACAACTCGGGGCACCTTTGCACCTCGTCCAAGATGGCACCCTGCGAAAATCTAGCCAGAAAGCGTTTGGGATCGGTTTTGGCAAACTCCCTTTCATCGAGGCTTTCCAATGACACATAAGGCTTGTCCCGAAACACCCATTTGGCAAGCGTCGTTTTGCCCGACTGGCGTGGCCCAGTCAACGCCACCACTGGAAAGCCCTTGGCCAATCGAGTGAGGGTTGCAGCAGCAATTCGAGGGATCATTTTTTGCAAATGTAAGTTTAAAACTTCGATTTGCAAATTATATGGCTTGTTATTGACTTTTAAAATACCACAAATGAATTAAAAAGTATTTAATTAATTGGGAATGATCAATTATTCCGCGCTGATCGAAATCTTATAACCGTGCTTCTTTAACAAAGCAGCCTTGGTAGCCTGCTCCAAGTCTTCCCGAACCATTTCAGCGCACATCTCTTGCACCGTAATTTCGGGTGTCCAGCCTAGCTTTTGCTTGGCTTTGGATGGGTCACCCAACAAAGTTTCCACTTCAGTCGGTCGGAAATACCGAGGGTCAATTTGCACCACCACATCGCCCACTTTCAAGCCAGGCGCCATATCGCCTTGAATGCTGGTCACAGTGGCTTTTTCTTCTACGCCCTTACCTTCAAAGCGCAAGCCAATGCCCAGCTCTTGGGCTGACCACTGAATGAACTGACGCACACTGAATTGCACACCCGTGGCAATCACAAAATCTTCAGGCTGGTTTTGCTGCAGCATCATCCACTGCATGCGCACGTAGTCTTTGGCGTGACCCCAGTCACGCAGTGCGTCAATGTTACCCATGTAAAGGCAAGTATCTAGGCCTTGGGCAATGTTGGCTAAACCACGCGTAATTTTGCGCGTGACAAAAGTTTCACCTCGTCTTGGACTTTCATGGTTAAACAAAATGCCATTACAAGCATACATGCCGTAGGCTTCACGGTAGTTCACCGTAATCCAATAGGCGTACATCTTGGCCACCGCATAAGGGCTGCGTGGATAAAAAGGTGTGGTCTCTTTTTGCGGCGTCTCTTGCACCAAACCATACAGCTCTGATGTAGAAGCCTGGTAAAACCGCGTTTTCTTTTCTAGACCCAAAATGCGAATGGCTTCCAGCAAACGCAACGTGCCCATGGCATCCACATCGGCTGTGTATTCAGGACTCTCAAAGCTCACCGCCACATGTGACTGCGCGCCTAAGTTATAAATTTCATCAGGCTGAGTTTCTTGCACAATGCGAATCAAATTGCTGGTGTCCGACAAATCACCGTAGTGCAATTTAAAGCGTGCGTTCTCAATGTGCGGGTCTTCGTAAATGTGGTCGACACGCTGGGTGTTAAACAAACTTGAGCGTCGTTTAATGCCATGAACTTCATAGCCTTTTTCCAGCAAAAATTCGGCCAAATAAGAGCCATCTTGTCCGGTAATACCGGTAATCAGGGCCACCTTTGCTAGGGTATTTGAAGCAGATGAAGTCATTACAGATTCCTCACTGAGGCTGTTTTTAAAAAATCAGCATAAGTTTTCCTCAAGCCGTCCAATAACGAATACTGAGGCTTCCAGCCTAAGCTTTTCAATTTCTGACTGTCCATCCATTTTCGAGGGGCACCATCGGGCTTGCTTGTGTCGTAATCGATAGTGCATTTAAAGCCCACCACGTTGCGGATCATTTCAGCCACTTCCGCTATGGTCACATCAGATCCCGAGCCCACATTGATGTGCCCTTGCATAGGCGAAGTGTGTGCAGCATAAACATCGTGATTCAAGTTCATAACATGCACACTGGCCGCGGCCATGTCATCAACAAACAAGAACTCACGCTTGGCTTTACCTGTGCCCCACAGAGTCACGGTCTTAGCCCCAGAAACTTTGGCTTCATGAAACCGACGAATAAGCGCAGGCAACACATGTGAATTTTCCAGATGGTAGTTGTCGCCCGGGCCATACAGGTTTGTAGGCATCACGCTTCTGTAATCTATCCCATGGCTATCACCATATTGGCGGTTGTAGCTTTCGCACATTTTAATACCCGCAATTTTGGCAATTGCATAGGGTTCGTTTGTGGGTTCTAAGGTTCCAGTTAGCAACGATGACTCTTTCATGGGTTGCTCTATTGACCGAGGGTAAATGCAACTAGAACCCAAAAATAACAATTTACGAACACCTGTCCTAAAAGCTGCTTCGATCACATTAGATTGCACCATTAAATTTTCGTAAATAAAGCTAGCTGGAAAGGTATTGTTTGCATGTATTCCACCGACTTTTGCTGCTGCCATATAAACCTGATCGGGCCGTTCTTGATTGAAAAAATCCTTTACATCGCTTTGATTTATAAGATCTAATTCTTTTCTAGTTCGAGTAATGATTTGGCTTTCCAATGCACCATTTGATAACAGATTACGAATCAGTGCAGATCCCACCATACCTTGGTGTCCAGCTACAAATATTTTAAGTTGCTTAGCTTTTGTCATTTTCAATTTACCCTGCCGTAAGTGTCTTCTAGTCTCACAATATCGTCCTCGCCCAAATAGCCGCCTGACTGCACTTCAATCATTTCCAAATAAACTTTGCCCGGATTTTTCAATCGATGCACTTCTCCAATGGGAATATACGTCGATTGGTTTTCAGACAATAAAAATATTTCTGTACCGCGTGTGACCTCGGCAGTCCCCGCCACCACAATCCAATGCTCCGCGCGGTGGTGGTGCTTTTGCAAACTCAAAGAGGCCCCTGGCTTCACACCAATGCGCTTCACTTGAAATCTGTCGCCCATGTCCACACTGTCGTACCAGCCCCAAGGACGCGCCACTTTACGGTGGGTCACAGCCTCGGTCAGCTGACCTTTTTCTAAAAGGCTCACCACCTCTTTCACACCCTCGGCATGATCGCGGTGAACCACCAACAGTGCATCAGACGTATCCACAATCAGCAAGTCTTGGGTACCCAATGCAACCACTGTCCGACCAGGTGCATGCACAAAGGTATTGCGTGCATGCAACGTGATGCCCTTGCCTTCTACGCGGTTGCCTTGTGCATCCGCAGGCGTTAAATCAGCCACTGCGTTCCAGCTGCCCACATCACTCCACTGACCTTTAAACGGCACCACAGCCACCTGCGCAAAATGCTCCATCACCGCATAGTCAATGCTCTCAGAACGGCAAGCTTTAAACGCCACTGGCTCGGGCCGCACAAATGTGGCAACCAATGCCTTGGGCATACCAGGCTGACTAGGCGCACCAGACTCTTGTGTAGAAGCCAACATGGCCGCTTCGCACGATTTCAAAATATCGGGCGCATGCGTTTCAAGTGCCTTAAGTAAAGTGCTTACAGACACCAAGAAAATACCTGCATTCCAAAGCACACCGCCTTGCAACAACAACTCTTGCGCTTTGCTGGCATTGGGCTTTTCAATAAAACGCTTCACCGAACGGCTGCCATCTTGGCGCTCAGTGCCCTGCTCAATGTAGCCATAGGCCGTGCTGGGAAAAGTAGGCACCACGCCAAAGGTCACGATGGCCCCTTGTTTAGCAGCCTCCACACCCTGTTGAACAGAATCGACAAAGGCTTGGGTGTCTGGAATGTGATGGTCTGCAGGACAAAACAAAAGCAGGCCGTCGGAACCTGCTGTAGGCTTGACTGCCAAGGCTGCCAAGGCCATGGCCGCAGCCGTGTTTCTGCCAATGGGCTCTAGCAAAACAGTTTTGGCCACCTGCTCGGCGCCAGAACCCAATGCCAAGTTGGCCGCATCAAGTGCATCCGATACCAAAAACCGATGCTCTTCAGACGCCACACACACAATGTGTTTGCTGGCCTTGGCCGCATCTGCATTCAAGGCCAAACCGGCCAATCGCTCTAAGGTGAGTTGCAACAAACTTTTGTTGCCAATGAGTGGCACAAATTGCTTAGGAAAACTCTTACGGCTAAGCGGCCACAAACGTGTGCCCGACCCACCACATAAAACGACTGGCGTAATTTTCATTTCTGTGCTCCCGATGTGGCTGCGCTCACAGGAAAAAAGAAGGCATTGACTTCGTTCACAGATGTTAAGGCATCATCACCTGCCAAAGAAGCCAAACGCAGTTTAGACAACAAATAAACATAGCGCGCCTGCGCCAAATCACGAAGCGTCATGGTGTATTGCTGCTGCGCATTCAGCACATCCAACTGCGTGCGCGCACCCGCCTTCAATGACATTTGCGTCGACTTCATCATCTGATCGGCAGACCGTACTGCCTGCTCCAAAGCTCGAACCCGCATCACGCCTTCGCTCACACCTCTAAATTCTTTGTGTACTCGAACACCCAAATCACGTCGCAGTGCTTCCAAAGATTCTTCTGCGCGAGTTTGTTCAGCCACCGCCTGCCGAATGGTGGAGTTCACATAGCCACCCGAAAAAATAGGAATGTTCAACTGCAAGCCTAACGTTTTGTTTTCATAACGCGAGTTAATGCGGGTGATGTTTTCGCTGCCACTGTTAGACCATTGCGCAACAGCGTCCAAGGTGGGAAAATGACCCGCTTGAGATTTACTCACTTCTCGGCGTGCCGCCTCCAACCTGGCCTGCATGGCTTTCACCTCGGGGCTGTGTTGCTCGGCCTTCAAGGTCCACTCTTCTAAGCTAGAGGGCACTGGCCCTTCTAATTTCAAAGAGCTTACATTGAGTTTGGCCACAGCAGGCACGGGTTGATTCACCAGCAACTGCAATTGTCTGCGTGTCAGGTCTTGGTTTTGACGAGCTTCCAATTCCTGCGCAAGAGACATGTCCAGTCTGGCTTGCGCATCGTCAATGTCAGTTCGGGTACCAGAGCCTGCAGCCAAGCCTTTTTTAGCTGCATCCACCATGGTTGAATAGGTGAGTTTTTGGGCCAAGACCAATTCCAATTGCTCATCAGCCATCAGACTTTCAAAATAGGCGCCAGCCACTCTGACCACCAAGTTTTGCAACTCTCTGTCAAGCGTAGCCTCCACTTCGGCCACCTGTGACTTGGCTTGTTCAAACTGCAACCAGCGCTGCATGTTCATGAGGGGTTGACGCAATTGCACTGTCTTGCTGTCACTGAAATATTTGTCGTTGGTGGTTGATAAATTGCCCAAGATATTGGGTGCCGTAGTGTCCAAGTTGTTGTTGCTGCGACCTGCACTGGCAGATATTTGCGGCATCAATGCAGCTTTGGCTTGAGGCAATCTTTCGCGTCCCGAGTCGGCTGCTGCACGAGATGCTCGAATGGTGGCATCTTGCTCCAGCGCAGCCTCATACACTTGCTTGAAATTCATGGCGGCAGGTTGTTGCGCCAACGCAAACAGATGCGCAGCGGCAAGGGCAATGGCCACGGCCCACTTTGACCAAGTTTGTGCTGCTCGCATTACTCCTCCTTCATGGACGATGCCAAGCGCTTGGTCAACGGGCTGAGCAAATAGGTCAGCATAGAACGCTCACCCGTTTTAATCACAATTTCTGCGGGCATGCCTGGTTGCATTTGACGAGCACCCAAGGTTTTCATGCCCGCCGCAGTCACTTGAACTCGTGCCAAGAAATATGCAAACTGCGGGTTTTGCGGATCGACCAGCAAATCACCCGACACAGACAAAACCTTGCCCTCCACCACCAATTGCGGTGAATGCGCAAAAGTATTGAAGCGAATGTCCGTTAGCAATCCGGCTTGTACTTTGTCAATCAAGTGCGGTGGAATGTGCGCTTCTAGCAGCAACGTTTGGTTGTCGGGCACCACATCCAAAATTTTCTGACCGGGCTGCAACACAGCCCCTACCGTTTGCACAGTCAAGCCCACCACCTGCCCCGTTGAAGGCGACTTAATTTCCATGCGATCTAAATCGGCCGACACAGACACAAACTTCTCTGCATCCGATTGTGCTTCTCGCGTAATGTCTGCTAACTGCGTTTCAATTTCTTTGCGGTATTCTTGCTTGCGTGCCATTGACCTTTGCGTCAACTCGGCCACTTGCCGATTCACCCGCAAACTGCTGCCAGTTAAGTCGGCAATGGACGCATTCGATTCAGCCACCATGCGCTCTAATTCAAGCTGCCTATTGCGAGGCGCATAGCCCTCTTTCACCATGCCGCGCACGTTGTTCAACTCTTCATTCAGCAAAGCCAACTGATTGCGACGTTGAACCAAAATATTCTGATACGACCCCAATTGTTCTTTTAGGCCTTGGGTGTTTTCTTCAATGGCCTGCAAATCTGCATCCAGCGCAGCGCGGCGGGCTTGAATAAGTTGCTGTTGGGTAGACACTTGCAGCTGAATAAGCGGGTCTTTCATGGCAGCTTTCACATCGGGGTGAAACTCAATGCTGCCTCGGCCAGCTTGCTCTGCAAACAAACGGCTTTGCATCGCACGGTAACCCAAGTAACGTTGACGCACGGCTTCGTAATTGGCTTTGGCCACTGCACCATCTAAGCGGACAAGGGGTTCGCCTTCTTTCACTTGTTGGCCTTCTCGCACCAACACCTCTTTCACAATACCGCCAGACAAGTGCTGCACTGTTTTGCGTTTGGTGTCCAAGGTCACCATACCTGTGGTGGGCACGCCTTCGTCCAGTGGCGCCAAACCAGCCCACAACAAAAATCCGCCAAAGCCCAAGCCCAGTACCCAAAGGCCTGTTCGCGCTACGCTAGAAGTGTCCGATGATGCGCGAGGCCCCTGGTCGTCCTGTGTATTCACAATGCGCGCGTTTTGAGCGGCAGACTTGGCAGAGTTGAGTAATTGATCTAATGACATGTCAGTCTCGATTTCAAAATTTCGAATTAGGATTGAGTCGGCTCATTGGCCGCTTGTACTGAAGGGGCTGCATTTGTTACTGGAACTGCATTGGCCGCAGTGGCCGCTTCACGTTGTTTTTTAAGCGCGTCCAACACACCATCGCGCGGTCCACTGGCCTGAACACCACCTTCGTGCAAAATCAGCAAACGATCGGCCACGCTCACAATGCCCGGCCGGTGGCTAATGAGCACCACCGTTTTGCCTTTTTCTTTCAAGCCTTGTACAGCTCGCACCAAAGCGGCTTCGCCCTCGTCATCCAAGTTGGCATTGGGCTCGTCCAACACCACCAGCGCTGGCTCGCCATACAAGGCTCGCGCCAAGCCCACGCGTTGACGCTGGCCACCCGACAGCAAACCACCCGCTTCACCCATGGGCGTGTCGTAGCCCTTTGGAAAGCGCAAAATCATGCCGTGCAATCCTGCAGCTTCCGCGGCTGCAATCACTTTGTCTGAATCAACTTGGCCCGAGCGCGCAATGTTGTCGGCAATGGTGCCGTCAAACAATTCAATGTCTTGTGGCAAATAACCAATGTGGGGGCCCAGTTCCATACGGTCCCATCTAGAAACTGGTTTGCCATCAAGCAATACTTCGCCAGACGTGTGCGGCCAGATGCCCAACAATACGCGCGCCAAAGTAGATTTACCAGAGCCCGAAGCGCCCAGCACCACTGTGCAGGTGCCCTTGGGCATGAGGGCCGTCACGCCTTTGATAATGGGCGTTTCGCGACCAGGTGCTGAAGCCACCACATCTTTAATCACCATCTCGCCTTGCGGAACTTCTCCTACAGGCGCACGCTCACGCATGGGGTGTGCTTCCAATAAGTTGCGCAAGCGCAAAAACGCATCGCGAGCTGTTAAGAATCCGCCCCATGTTGACACCATCAAATCAATGGGTGCCAGTGCGCGCGTCATGAGCACATTGGCCGCAATCATGGCGCCAGGTGTTAACTCACCCTGAATAACCAACAAGGCACCGCCTCCCAGTGCCAACGACTGCTGCGTGTAGCGCACAAACTTGCTCCAAGCCACCACCTTGCCCGACACAGTTTGTGCATGCAAGCTGTAACCCATGGCGCTTGCATTTTTGCCAGCCCAACGTCTGTACAAGTTGTCCACCATGCCCATGGGTTCTAACACCTCGGCATTTCTGAATTTGCTTTGCAAATACCCACCCACTTCAAGTTGGGCTTTGCTGGCGTCGGCCTGAGCGGGCTTGCTGGCAGCATTGCCCCACCAAGCCAACACACATTGCACAGCGCCAAATGCCAAGGCCATCACACCCAGCCATGGGTGCAACATGAAAAGCACTGCAATGTAAATGGGCGCCCAGGGTGCATCAAAGAAAGCAAAAATTCCATTGCCCGTTAAAAACTGACGCACCTCGGTCAAGTCGTTGAACGAACGCGTTGGGTTGCTAATGGAAGGATTTAAATAAGCTTCATAGCTGGCATAAAACAAACGCTTGCTTAGCAACTCATCCAGGCGCACACCCGATCGCACCAACAACCTAGACCGGCACCACTCAGAAAATGTGAGCACGCCAAAAAAGAACAGGGTAAAGAATGACACCACCACCAAGGTGGTGGTGCTTTGTGACACCATCACCCGGTCATACACTTGCAGCATGTAAATGGTGGGCGTGAGCATCAGCAAATTGGCCACCAAGCTAAAAATACCGGCTGCAACAAACTCGGAGCGAAAGCCCCAAAGCGTTCGCGTCAGCTCGTTGCGATTGAAAAAATCTGGTGTTTTCATGTTGATTGTTCTTCTTTAAGCAGCCGAAGGTGCAGCGTTGGCATCCGGTGCAATGGCAACTGGTGCCGCTTGGGCTGCCTGCACTTGCGGTTGTCTGGCCTTTTGCAGCGCTGCCAGCACTTCGTCTCTGGGCCCAAACGCTTGCTGCGCGCCATCTCTCATTAAAAGCATCTTGTCTGCTACACCCAACACACTGGTTCTGTGCGTCATCACCACAAAGGTGGTGCCCAATTGCTTCAACGAAGCAATGGCATTGGCCAACGCAACATCACCCGCTTCGTCCAAACTCGAGTTGGGTTCGTCCAACACCACAAACACAGGCTTGCCGTACAAAGCACGGGCCAAGGCCACACGTTGCCTTTGTCCGCCAGACAACACCGCACCATCGCGGCCAATGGGGCTGTTGTAGCCTTGGGGCAAGGCCATGATCAAATCGTGCAAGCCCACCAAACGCGCTGCGGCTTCTACTTGAACCATGTCCACATCGCCAAAGCGCGCAATGTTTTCTGCCAAGCTGCCTTCCAGCAACTCCACACCTTGGGGCAAGTAACCCAAATAAGGGCCCAACTCTGATTTGTCCCAAGTGTGAATGTCGGCACCATCTAATCGAACCTTGCCGCTCATAGCAGGCCACAAACCCACCAACAATCTGGCCAGCGTTGTTTTGCCAGATGCGGATGGGCCCACAACAGCCAACACCTCACCTGCATTCAAACCAAACTGCACGCCGCGCACAATGGCCGCAGGATGCCCTGGAGCGCCAGCCATTAAGCCTTCCACCGACAAAAATCCTTTAGGGGCAGGCAATGACATATTTTTGGGCTTGGGCGGCACTTGCGCCAACAAACCCTCTAGGCGCTCCCATGCTGCGCGCACATTCACCACGGCACTCCACTGCGCTACCAATTGCGCCAAAGGTGCCAGCACACGGCCACCCAACACAGAGCCAATGATCATCATGCCCGCGCCACCATTCAGCGCATTGCCCAACAGCAACCAAGCGCCCAGTCCCAACAACAAAGAACCCATGACTTGTTGTACTAACTTCGACATGGCCGTCCAAAGACCCGCACCTTCAGAGGCTTGCGCTTGGTAAGCCAAAAATTCTGCTTGTCGTTTATTCCAGCGCGCGTGCACGGCATCCAGCATGCCCATAGACTCCATCACATGGGCATTGCGCAATGAAGATTCAGCCATTTGCTGCGCACCCACTGCACTTCGGTTGGCTTCCATCAAAGGCTTGCGGGTAGATTTTTCTGTCATCCACGCCACGCCAACTTGGGCCAATGCACCCACCACGGCCGACCAACCCAAAATAGGATTGATGGCAAATATCAAAGCCAAGGCCAGCAAGGCAACCGGTGCCTCCATGACCGCCAACAAAGCCGGGTTCGCTAAAAATTCACGGATTAAACGCAAGTCGTTCAGCACTTGCATGGAGCCGCCCACTTGGCGCTTTAAGAAGCCTTGAAACATGGCGTCGTACACACGCTTAGACAATTTTTCGTCCAAGGCCACACCGGCTGCGCGCAGCAAAGAGCCTCGAATTTTTTCCAAAATTTCCATCACCGCATAAGCGCCCACAATCATGAGCGTCAGCATGGCCAAGGTCATGCCACTTCGGCTGTTGACCACACGGTCATAGACTTCCAACATGTACACCGTAGGTGCCAAAGCCATCAGGCTGATGATCATGCTGAACACAACAGCTCGCACAATGGCAGGCCGGATGGTGTCAAGGGCCAGGGACAATTCAGACGGCGGAGTATTCGATTTCATAAGCTAGCCTCAACAGACAAGTAGGCGGGAATTAAGGGCTGGCTGGGTTCCAGCTCGGCGGGCTCTAACCAAAAGGCCAATTCGTAGGCGGCATCTAGCCTGCGTGTTAATACAATTTCTTTCAACTTGGCCACCCGAAACAAGAGCAACTGCTCTTCAGGCAAAGTCAATTCAAAGTGCATGCGCCCATCTAGTGTGAACAAAGACAACTTATTGGTTTTGATGCTGAGCGTGTGTCGATCAAAATAAACAGGGCAACTGTCGGCAAACTGCATGAGTGGCAAGGGCTTGGTGCCCAACTTGGCCAAACTGAAAGGACTTGCAGGTGTTTGAAAGATCAAGCGCGATGTGCGAGACACGGCATAAATGGCGTTGCACACCATTTGCGAGCCCAAGGCGGGAAACTTTTCTCTTAATGAGCGGTAATGCAAGTGGTGCAAGGCCACACGGTTCCACACTCTGCTGCGCTGAACCTCAGGGGCCAGTGCATTGCACACCTGTGCAAACGCGGTTTGCAAGGCTTGCAAACGCGCATATTGCTCGGGTGTGGTGTTCAGTGGAACTCGAATGACTGATTTCATATAGGAAGGAAATGTAGCACATTCCTATATGAATATTTTGGAAAGAAAAATAATTTTTCTTTTTCATTGAGTTGGCCTTATGAGAGCAAATATTTGATTAATTCTAAAATTCATTCAAAATATAGTCCTTATGAGGTCAAAATGTTAATCAAAGAATCTAGCCTTTCAGAATTAGCCAAGGCACTGCGCTTAGAGCGCAAACGACAAAAACTATCCCGTGAACAAGCGGCAGCAGTTTGTGGTGTCAGTGCATCGTTCATTCGTGATGCAGAGTCAGATCTTCAAAACTGCACCCTTGGCAAGGTGGTCCAACTCATCAATGGGCTTGGCTTGCGTTTGCAAATCACCGGCCTAGAAACTCAGCCCGACGAAGCTTGGCGAAAAGCCATCGGCAAGGCCGATTTTGGAATGGGCCCTTAAACATGATCCGCCTCGAAGTTTGGGCCAATGACAATGCATTGGGTTGGTTTGGCCATGAAGCTGGCGAATATTTTTTCCAATACGACCCAGAGTGGCTTCAAAGCGATTTGAAATTCGTCATCTCACCACAATTCAGCTTACGGCCAGAGCCTTTCAAAGGCGACGCAGTCAAAACCTTCTTTGCCAACTTACTGCCAGAAGGTGCTGCGCTTGATGAAATCATGCAATCGCTTCAAATGCGCAACGCCTCGAGCTTTGAAATGATAGGCAGACTAGGCGCCGAATTGCCCGGCGTTTTGTCCATCACACCAGACGTTCCGTTTCAATTTGAGCACCAAACCTACAAACCGCTGAGCCTTGATTTACTCAGCCTGCGAATCTTAGAAAGAGATTTCAGCAAACCACTGCTGCTGTCCAACAGCAATAGCAGCATGTCCTTATCAGGCGCACAAGACAAACTTGGCATTCGCTATGACGAACGGCGAGGACTTTTATATGACACTTTTGGCAAGAGCCCGTCAACGCACATTGCAAAACCAGACATGCGATTAAAGCGCTATCAGCCCAGTGCCATCAACGAATACTTGTGCATGAAGCTTGCGCACGCCATGAAATTGCCGGTGCCACCCGTTTGGTACATCAAATCACCGCAATCGGTCTATCTTGTACGCCGATACGATCGCCTGGTGACCGAACACCTCATCACATGTCTTCATCAAGTCGATGCTTGCCAACTGCTTGGGCTAGGATCAGATTGGAAATACCAGCGCCTCGGTGGCCTAGTGAGCCTCCCCAAAATAGTCAACGCCTTTCGCGAGCTGCCATTGAATGGAAAAGATCTTTTAAATTTTCAGCGGTGGGTCATGTTCAATTATTTGATTGGCAACAGCGATGCTCATGCCAAGAATATTTCCATCTTGATCAGCAATGCAGGCTTCGCACTTGCACCCTTTTATGACCTCTTGTGTGTACAAGTCTATGGAGATAATCAACTGGCTTTGAACATTGGTAACGAAGATACCTATGAAAGCGTTGGCAGCCATTCGTGGGAAGCGTTTTGCGATGATTGTGGCTTCGGACTCAAACCCACTTTGGCAAACTTTAAAAAGATGGCACTAGACCTGCCAAAGGCATGGCAAAAAATCAGCAACACGGCCATCAAGCAATTGGCATTGAGCACTGAAGAAACATCACTGATTCAGTCAATGACACACATCTTCCAAAAAAATTGCAGTGCTGTAATTTCAATGACCTGACGACCTAGCCCAAAATAATGTAATCAAAGCCTGTAGTGGCCAAGCCCACCAAATTGATCATGGTCTTGTTCAATTCAGAATCGGCAGCGGCCACTGCCATGGCGGTGGTGTTGGCATAGGCATTGGGGTCAACTACCAACCCAGGCACATTGGCCATTAGTACTTTGGCCACATCGGCCTTTGACGCGCCAGGCCACAAGCGGGTGTCAACTGCAGCGCCCATCAGAGCTTCGTAGCTGTAACCTGCATCTAGAAAGTACAAGCCAATGCCACGGAACGAGGGATAGCTCAAACCTTCTTTGCCAAACAAAGCCCCCAAAATTTTTGCGGTTCGGCCTGCGTTTTCATCAGAACCTATGTCTAAAGCCCATGCTGCATCTGAAAACAATACGCGCTCCATGTTTTGCAACTCTACGCTGCCTCCGGAGCTACTGATGGACTCTAAATTCCAATAATTTGTTGCGGAGTCTTTGCCAATTTTATAATCAGATAACTTTGACCACAAGCGAAGCGTGTCTTTTCCTGCTTGCCCGTCAACAATGTCATTTCCACCTAAGTATGTAACAAAATTATTTTGATCATTACCAATGATGACATCATCATAAATGGTACCCGTCACATTTTCGATCAATGTTCCATCACCCATCATGATGTTGTTGAATTTGCTGGTTCCATCAACATCCATGCCAGCAGAACTGTATTTGCCGCTTCGTAAATCAATACTCACAGAAAGAGATACCTGAGAAAAATCAATCGCGTCTACCCCTCCCTCATCCAAAAATGAGATCGATGGGGTGCTGTCTGTCACAACATAAGTGTCATTACCAGTAGCGATCACATTGCCACCGTAAAGTACTCGCAAGGCTTGCAAATCTAGTCCGCCGTACCAAGTTGGCCAAGCACCATTAATCGTAGTCAAAGAAACATCAGACATGATGGTCTTGCTGGTAGTACTGAGTGGTCCCACAAGAAAAGGTAAATTGCCTGCTTCACTTTTTGAAAGCGGATGCTGCAAACCTAAAGCGTGTCCAATTTCATGCAACAAAACATAATATCCCTCTTGGCCCTTATCCAAAACTTGCATTGTTTCTACATCCATCCAGACGTCACCAGCTCTAGGATCACCCTTATATGAGTCAGGCAAAAATGAATAGCCGCGTGTTTGCGCCTGCTGATTGACGCCAAATTTCAGTTGCCCTAAATCACCCGAGGTCTCTGTGAAATTCAAACCTGTTTGTTGTTGAAGCAAGTTGAATAACTCTCTGACCGCTTGTTGTTGAGCCGAAGTAAATGCGGTAAATCCAGTGCCCCCGTCGCCGCCTAGACTGGGCATTTGCGTCATAAAACTATACGTTAAGTTGGTTGCTTTACCTAGCGATCCTGTTTGCCAACCCTTATTACCTCTTAACAAGAATTCAGACCCTGCTTGGGACAAGTCAATATAGTTTGCCGTCCACAATCCATCCCCCCTAAGTAGTAAATCTTTACTAGTATTCGAACCTAAAAGTTCCTTTAAATCATAGTCAACAGAAATATTTTTTTCCCAATTCCTAATCCTAAGAACTTCTATATTTTTTAAATCAAATACAAAATCAGGCTTGTTTGAAAAGTAATAACTTGCTGTCTGTCCGCCGTCTTTTATAGTCAAGAAAATATTGCCAACTTCATCACCGGTTTTATAGCCAACTGTCACAGTATCTGAGCCACTGCGACCATCCAAATAAACACTGCCAAGTGTTTGCCAAGGCAACCCTGTCCAATAAAAGTCATCCTCGGACGACCCGTAGCCTTTGTCTCCGCTTCTTGTAAATCCATGAACATTGTGAACATTAATGAAGGTGTCACGTGTTCCATGGCCATCTAGCGCATAACCAGCCTCTAAATCAACATATATGTTTCCAGGCGCACCCCACAATTGAACTGTGGCTTGATCTCGATTCAGTCCAGGCATGACACGAATAACGTCGTTGCCAGCACCTGGATTTGCTGTTGCCCATTGCATTAAAGTGATGTCGTCGTCACCTTCAAGTGCGTTGTAAGTATCACCAGAATTGACAGTGACTTTGTCTTTGCCAGAGGTACCTTGTATCGTTGCCATCTTTGACCTCTTTAATTGAATTAAATAAAACCAATGGTCTTCTTGGAAAAGTTAGCCAAATTTGGCATGACTGCCAAGGCTTGTGCTGGCGTTAAACCTAACCACTGAACTAAATCAGTCATGAATTGATCTGAAGAAAACTGAGGAATCCACTGACCCCGATAAGGCTGCCAGGAAGAAGCGTCATCCACACCACCCGTTTGCAAAGTGGGAAATGTACTGCCATAAATTGTGCCTCCCTTCACTGGGCCCCCCAAGGCAAACCAATGATTCCCCCAAGCATGGTCGGAACCTGCGCCAGCGGCAGGGTCTAAGGTTCTACCAAATTCACTCATCACCACAGTAATGACATCGTTGTTTAATCCATAGCTTTGAATTGACTGATCAAAGGCAGACAAACTATTTGCAACATTGCCAATTCTGGTTTCCAGTCCTGGATTCGCTCCATCTGTTGAAAGTTGATCAGCATGCGTATCGTACCCTCCGTCTTCAACTAAATAAATCTGACGTCGAGCACCAACTTGTTTCGCATAGGACAGGTGTCTTGCCAAATATCTAAGATCTCTTCCTACTTGAACATTTGGAAAAGTTCCAGAAGGGGCTGCACCAAAAGTCTGACCTTTAGAAAATAAAACTGTGTCGGAATATGCTGCACGCAAACTTCTAGAGAATTCATTTTCGTAGCTGTTTCTTGATAGCAGTCGGCTGGCCCATTCCACTCTCTGGCTTGAAATATTGCTAGAGTCTGAAAGCTCTGCAAGACCCCACCTCGAGCCACTGCCGCTGTCAGCCAAACTCAAACCAGTGTTGTTACCCAGTACAGCTGTGTAGTCTCGTGCCATTGCTACAAGTGGTTGGAAATTTTTCATGTCAGCCGACATCATATCCATGGCTCGTCCACCCCAGCCGCTTGTATTTTCATCACCCATCCAACCTTGAATCCACTGCATCTGCTCGGCATGCGATCCAAGGAAAGGCGGTAATTTAGCCGATCCATTTTTAAATTGAGCCATGGTCGTGGGTTGCACCAAGGCACCCGCATTTGCAATGACAGCAAGTCGTTTTTGTGAGAACAAATCAACCAATGCCAGTGTAGCAGGCGAGAGGCCAAACTGATGCCCAATGTATGACCCTGGCAAAGCAACCAAACTGTCTTTGGGAAGCGCTAAAGAGGGCCTGGCTTTCGCATAGTCGTTGTATGCAGCGTCCATTGGCACCAGCACATTGTTACCATCATGGCCACCCGACAAAAAAACAACTACCAAGGCTTTGAAGTCTGCTGCTTGAACATCTTTAATAGAACTCAAGGTTGCGCCAATACCTGCTAGTGACACAGCCCCTGCATGGGTTAAAAAATTTCGACGATTGATCATTTTGAGACTCCATAAGCAGGCGTAATTGAGGCCATATCAAGGATTGCGCCAGTTAAGGCTAAGCCGTTTTTTCGAATTGATAAATTTTTGTTGGCATCAATCAGACTCTTAGAAATTGCAGCTGGAAGAGCACCTCTGAAATAGCGATCGTTGATCAGGTCCATCAACTTCTGATCTGAAACTGCTTGGGCAACTTTAAATGGTTCCACATCACAACCTGCACTACTCAAAAGAGAGTCATCTTGAAATGCCCAAGTTAAATTGTTCATGCGATCAGAAAATTCAACTGAGTTGAGCATCTTTTGTTCAGGTGCAAGAACATTGGTTCCTTGAGTTCGGTGATTTGGAGGGTAGAAATTAAAGACAGAAAGGGCATTGAAGGGTCTTTGGTTACTACTTTCTCTTACAGTAGACGGATTCCAATCAGCTCGAGGAGCCACTTTGCAACCCAGCCCTCTGTAAGCAGACGTATGCATTAACAAGGGCTCTTTAATTCTTCCAAAGTTTGCTGTGGCCTTACTGGGTACATCTCCAGTTCTGGCTTCAGGGTCAGTCAAGATGGCAGTGATTACTTTTGCCAAATTTCCTTTTGTATCTCTAAATACGGTGGCAACACGTTCCAAATAAGCTGGTGATGGATCGCTGGTCGTCATACCTTGAATCAATCTAAGCGACACGAACGGTGCCGTGTTTGGATGCGTCACAAGAATTTCCACCAAACTGTCTAAGTCTTTGTATGCATCTTGACCGGCAGGAATGGTTTTACCTAAAAAAGTTTTTGATCCTGTATCGTGTTGATCTGGCCAAGAGGACACCATTGGCTTTCCATAGTTTGCAAAGTTGGCACTCGATCTTTTAATTTCAGGCTCTGCATGGTTCCAACCTGTTAAAGCTCGAGTAATCTCAATCACATCCTTTTGTGAATAAGTCTCCAATAATTTACCGCTGGCATCTCTTTTAGGCGTTCCATTCAAATTGAGTTGCACAAGACCCACAGAAAACAATTGCATTAGTTCGCGACCATAGTTTTCGTTAAGTTGGCTTTTCTTATTGTTGCTGTTATCTAGATAAAACCCCATGCCTGGATTACGAGTGACATCCTTTAGTAAATCACCATATTGTCCAAAAGCGTTTGTTTGCAACATATTCAAATATTCAAGCGCACCATAATCTTGAATTTTTCTAGTAGACACCACTAAGAAGTTTGACAAGACCCATGAAGTTCTAATTCTTAATTGGTCTTCCCCGCCAATTAACAAACTGTACAAATTGATTTTGTAAAAGTCTGTCATCCTTTGTTGAG
>Ga0214921_10002151_pt1 | contig 32437 bp, 27 predicted proteins | sample LL1505_MetaG_FD_177992 | JGI IMG/M metagenome (GOLD analysis project Ga0214921, IMG submission 177992) | Freshwater microbial communities from Lake Lanier, Atlanta, Georgia, United States - LL-1505 | ecosystem: Environmental > Aquatic > Freshwater > Lake | place: USA: Georgia | collected... | reverse complement strand
AATCAATCGAAGCAGCGATCTCGAGGATCGAGGAGGCACTGATCAGTTCCGGGGCACGAGAAGCGCCAAGCGATCGGATCGGTGAGCTGGTCATGCGCGAACTCAGGCGTCTCGATAAGGTGGGTTACGTGCGGTTTGCATCTGTTTATCGGAATTTCGAGCATCTGGATGAGTTTGCGGAGATCATCCAGGAAGTGCGCCCCGACAACCTCAACTCGCGTTAGGCCCCGGGCTTTCGATGTTCAGCGCCGCCGATCAGCAATGGATGGAACGAGCGCTGGCGTTAGCGCGTCAGGGCTTCAGATCGACCACGCCAAACCCCCGGGTCGGATGCGTCTTGGTCTCAGCTGCTGGGGCATTCGTCGCTGAAGGTTGGCATCGACGCGCGGGTGAAGCCCATGCCGAAGTCCACGCTTTGCAGGCCGCCGGAGAGCAAGCGCGCGGCAGCACGGTCTATGTCACGTTGGAGCCCTGCGCGCATTTTGGTCGTACGCCTCCATGCTCGAATGCCTTGATCGATGCGGGGGTGGCGCGCGTACTGGTCGCGATGGAGGATCCCAACCCCCTGGTGGCGGGTCGTGGGTTGGGCCGTTTGCGTGAGGCTGGTATTGAGGTTCGGTGTGGTTTGCTTGCGGACGAGGCTCGAGAGTTGAATCTCGGGTTTGTGTCACGCATGACGCGGGGTTTACCATGGGTTCGACTCAAGGTCGCCGCAAGTCTGGATGGCCGAACGGCCTTGCCCGATGGACGTAGCCAATGGATCACCGGCGCGGCTGCGCGTGCCGATGGACACGCCTGGCGCGCCCGGGCCTGCGCGATCCTGACGGGCATCGGTACCGTTCGGGACGATGACCCGCGACTCACGGTGCGTGATCTGCCCGAAAGTGACGGGGCGCAGATCGAGCAGTCGATAGGACATTTGACGCGACAGTCGATGGGACAATCCATCCGCCAACCGCTGCGGGTTCTGGTCGATAGCCGCCTCGAAGTTGAACCAGGCGCGAAATTGGTCCGAGCGGGGGGGTTATTGTTGGCCCATGCGCTGAGCGAAGACTGGCTGGCAAAGGGCCCCCTGGCCGATAAGGCGCGATTGTTGCAGGACCACGGCGTCGAATTATGGTCGTCCTCGACGTCGGCCTCGGCCTCGGCCTCCAATTCATCACCTGGCAAAGTGGACCTCGGCGCGCTTCTGGCCGAACTGGCGCGTCGTGGCGTCAATGAATTACACGTCGAAGCAGGCGCTGGGCTCAATGGTTCGTTCATTCGGGAGGCTCGCGCCGACGAACTCCTGCTCTATCTGGCGCCTGCCCTGCTCGGTGATTCGCGGGCTATGTTTAATCTGGAACCGCCCGATACTCTCGAATCCGCCAAACGCCTGTATTTTCACGAGATGGTGAAGCTTGGCGACGATCTGCGGATCCTCGCCCGTTTTAAGCAAGACGCAATTCAATAAAACTCTTTAAGCAACGCGTAGAAGGCGGGTGGACATGTTTACAGGAATCGTGGCCGCAATTGGGATGATCGAAGCGGTCTTGCCGCTGGCGGCCACCGTTGGTGCGGTCGACAGCGGCCGGCGACTGGTCATTGAAGCCTCGCGTCTGGGCCTGGATGATGTCCAGGTGGGCGATTCTATTGCCATCCAGGGGGCCTGCATGACCGTTGTTGAACTCGGTGGGCCGATGTCTGGCCAGTTGGCCGAGGGCCGTTTCGCGGTCGATGTTTCGCTCGAGAGCTTGTCCCGAACGGTTGGCCTTGCCGCTCCGGGTATGGTCAATCTCGAAAAAGCGTTGCGGCTCTCGGATCGCCTCGGCGGTCATCTGGTCAGTGGACATGTCGATGGCTTAGGGCGGGTGGCGACGTTTGACCCGGTAGGTGAGTCCTGGTTTCTGGCCATTGAGGTGCCAGCGGCGCTGGCAAAGTACTTTGCGTTCAAGGGCTCAGTCACGGTGGATGGGGTGTCGCTCACGGTCAATCGGGTGGAAGATTTCGCGGCGAGAGGGGTTACCCGCATTGAAATCAATGTGATTCCGCATACGATGTCAGTTACGACGCTGGGCCGCCTGAAAGTCGGTGATTTCGTAAACCTCGAAGTCGATCAGATTGCCCGTTACTGCGAAAGGCTCATGGCCTCGAAATGAACGCTCCGCTTGACGCTGAACTCGCCCGCGCGCTGCTTCGTGTAACGCTGGATGACAAGTACGCCCTTGAACATGGGCGTGCGTTTATGAACGGCAATCAGGCCTTGGTGCGATTGCCGATGCTGCAGCGTGAGCGTGACCGGATCGCAGGTTTGCGCACCGCTGGCTTTATTTCGGGTTATCGCGGGTCGCCCCTCGGCGCGCTCGATCAGGCACTCTGGAAGGCCCGGGAGCATCTGGATCGGCAGCAGATTGTTTTTCGGCCTGGCGTGAATGAAGAACTGGCGGCCAATGCGATTTGGGGAACCCAACAAATCGGATTGTTCCCCGGTGCCAATGCCGATGGTGTATTTGGACTCTGGTATGGCAAAGGCCCCGGCGTCGATCGCTGTAGCGATGTGTTCAAACACGCCAATGCGGCCGGATCGGCGCCCCATGGCGGTGTGATTGCGGTCGCTGGCGACGATCACGGGGCCAAGAGTTCGACCTTGCCGCATCAAAGCGAGTTTATCTTCAAGGCCTGTGGCATGCCGGTGTTCTATCCGGCAGGGGTCCAGGAGTTCCTTGACTTTGGCCTGCACGGCTGGGCGATGTCGCGCTGGTCGGGGCTTTGGGTCGCAATGAAGGCGGTGACTGACGTAGCGGAATCCTCAGCCGCCGTCGTCGTTGACCCCGACCATGTCTCCATCCAATTGCCTAGCGCAGAGGAATTACCGCTGGGGGGGCTCAACGTCCGCTGGCCGGATAGCCCAATTGCGCAGGAGCAGCGGCTGTTGGACTACAAAGGCGACGCCGCGCTTGCTTACATTCGCGCCAACCGCCTGAATTTCACTGCGATCGATTCGCCCAGCGCCTGGTTTGGCCTGGTGGCCGCCGGGAAATCTTATCTCGACACTCGCCAAGCCCTCGACGATCTCGGTCTCGACCCCGCGACCTGCTCGGTCGTGGGCATCCGCTTGTTCAAATGTGGCGTTGTCTGGCCACTTGAACCCAGCTCCATGCGGGCTTTCGCGACCGGATTGCGGGAAATCTTCGTTATCGAAGAAAAACGCTCGCTGGTCGAATCCGCCGTCAAGGAGGCGCTCTACGACTGGCGCGATGATGTTCGTCCGCAGGTCTATGGCAAGTTGGCTCGAAACGGTCGTAACGCGGATGCCGGTGGTGGGGCCATCTCTCGCCAGGATTGGCTCTTGGCGCCCCACGGAGAGCATTCGCCCGCAATGATTGCGCGGGCGATTGGTCGCCGTCTGATCGCCGCCGAGCAAGAGGGGCGGACGCTCCCGTCCGATATCCGTGCCCGAATTCAAACTCGCCTGGCGATTCTTGACGCCAAGGAACGCAAGCCGATCGTGCTGCGGGTCGAGTCGGTCGAATTGCAGCGAACGCCGACATTCTGCTCGGGTTGTCCGCACAACACGTCGACGCACGTCCCAGAGGGTTCCCGCGCGCTGGCCGGGATCGGGTGTCATTTTATGGCGCAGTGGGATCCTGCGCGTCGGACCGATACGTTTTCGCAGATGGGCGGTGAGGGGGCGGCCTGGATTGGTCAGGCGCCGTTCTGCGAGACGCCGCACGTGTTCGCGAACATGGGCGATGGAACCTATTTCCATTCTGGGGTTCTGGCCATCCGTGCTGCCGTCGCGGCCCGAGCGACGATGACGTACAAGTTGCTTTACAACGACGCGGTGGCCATGACCGGGGGGCAACCGCTGGACGGCAGTCTCACCGTGCCCCAAGTCGTGGCGCAATTGCGTGCCGAGGGCGTCCGTGAAGTCGTGATCGTGACCGACGAACCTGAGAAGTACCGGCGGGGCACGGGTGCGCCTGGCGCCAACGGGTCCGCCCACGCCACCGGGCCCGACGCGGACAGCATGATGGCGCACGCGCTGGATGATGTTCGGATCGAACACCGCGACCACCTCGACTCCGTCCAGCGCCGTCTACGCGAAGTGGTCGGCGTGACGGTGATTGTGTACGACCAGACCTGTGCGTCGGAGAAGCGCCGCAGGCGCAAACGCAAGGGTCCCGATGGGCAACCTGGGTTCCCCGACCCGGCTCGTCGTGTCGTCATTAACGAAGCGGTTTGCGAGGGCTGTGGCGATTGCACGGTTCAGTCGTCTTGTGTCTCCGTCGAGCCCTTTGAAACACCGCTCGGCCGCAAGCGCAAGATCAACCAGTCGTCGTGCAACAAGGATTTTTCCTGTCTCAAAGGATTCTGCCCAAGCTTTGTGACGGTCGAGGGTGGGAAGTGGCGAGGTCGGGCCCCGGTCGTTTTGCAAAACCCAGCCAGCGTCGCGAGTCCTTCGACCGAATGGCCAGAACTGCCTGAGCCCGCGGTCGCCTCGGTTGAGTCGAGCGTGTCAAGTGGGGTTCTAGCTCGTCCCTACAGCATTCTGGTGACCGGAGTTGGCGGGACCGGAGTCGTTACCATTGGCCAGTTATTGGGGATGGCGGCTCATCTGGACGGGCGCGGCGTTGCTGTGCTCGATATGGCGGGCCTTGCGCAGAAGGGCGGTGCCGTGACTTCGCACATCCAGATTGCGCCGACGCAGGACCAACTCTTCGCGACCCGAGTCGCGATTGGCGAGGCACAACTGGTCATCGGCGGCGATCTCGTGGTGACGGCTGGTGCCGACGCACTGGTTCGGATGCGGCCGGGTGTCACCCGAGTCATCTTGAACGCCGATGTGGCGCCCACCGTAGAGGCCCTGCGCAATCCAGACTGGCGTTTTCCCGAGGCGCGACTGCGTGCGGATTTGTTGGCAACCGTGGGGTCGGATTCGGTCGACTGGGTTGCGGCTCAGCGACTGGCTGTGGCCCTGTGCGGAGATTCGCTTTTTGCGAATCCATTCATGCTCGGTTGGGCCTGTCAGCGGGGGTGGCTACCGGTGACGCGCGCGGCGCTGGAACGGGCAATTGAACTCAATGGCGCCGCAGTGCCAGCCAACCTGGCTGCATTTCTGTGGGGGCGGCGTGCCGCAGATGATTTTGCCGCTGTCTCGCGGGAGGCGTTTGGGGCGCCTCAAGTCGAATCATCGACCTCGGCCGATGCGCCACTCGAGGCGATCGTCGAATTGCGGGCGAGGCATCTCACCGATTATCAGAACCTGGCACTCGCGCAACGCTACAAGGCGATGGTCGCTCGCGTGCAGCAGGCGGAGCTTGGGGTGCAGGGCGCGAAGGCCGGCGCTGTTGGCGGTCTGCACCTATCCGAAGCCGTGGCGCAGCAATATTTTCGACTACTGTCGTACAAGGACGAGTACGAGATCGCGCGTCTGCATTCGGATCCCATGTTCGTCGACCGGCTTCGTCAACAATTTGAGGGCGACTGGTCCTTGCGATTCCACCTTGCGCCCCCGGGTTTGGCTCGGGTAGATCCTTTGACGGGTCGGCCCCGAAAAATCGCCTTCGGGTCCTGGATGCTGCCAGTCTTTCGGGGATTGGCAGGGCTGAAATTCTTGCGCGGTACCGCCTTCGATCCTTTTGGCATGACGGAAGAGCGGCGTCAGGAGCGGGCGTTGATCGTCGAATATGAGGCATTGATCGAGGAACTGCTTCGCGGTCTCAGCCCGCAAACTCACGCCCTCGCAGTCAAATTAGCCCAGATTCCCGAGCATATTCGGGGATTCGGCCTCGTCAAAGAGGCCAATCTGAACAGGGTTCGGGGGGAATGGCGGGACATGCTTTCGCAGTGGCGGGAGGGCAATCGCCTACAATCCGCGCCATGACCCTTGCAGCTATTCCCGAAATTCTGGCCGAGTTGCGCGCCGGCCGCATGGTGGTTCTGGTCGACGAAGAAGATCGCGAGAACGAAGGCGACTTGGTGATGGTCGCCCAACATGCCACTGCGGAGGCCATCAACTTTATGGCCAAGTACGGCCGGGGGCTGATTTGCCTCACCCTGACTGAGGCTCGTTGCCAGAAATTGAACCTTCCGCTGATGGTGCAGTCGCGGGGTAACGGAACCCGATACGGAACCAATTTCACGCTGTCGATCGAGGCGGCCGAGGGCGTGACGACCGGTATTTCGGCAGCCGATCGAGCGCGCACCGTTCAGGCCGCGGTCAACCGCCATGCGCGGCCCGCGGACCTGGTTCAGCCCGGACATATTTTTCCGCTGATGGCCCGTCCAGGGGGCGTCCTGATGCGTGCCGGCCATACCGAAGCCGGTTGTGATCTGGCGCAGGCTGCGGGGTTTGAGCCCGCCGCGGTGATTTGTGAGATTTTGAATGAAGACGGGACGATGGCCCGCCTGCCTGACTTGACCCAGTTTGCACACGAGCATGGACTCAAGATCGGCGCCATCGCGGACTTGATCCAGTACCGAAGTGCGACCGAAAGTCTGGTCGAGCGGATCGCCGAGCGCGATATTGAAACCCCGTGGGGGACATTCCGGCTCGCTGCCTGGCGTGATCAACCCGGGGGCGAACCGCACCTCTCGCTGGTCAAAGGTTCGATCGGTGCCGATATCGAAACTCTCGTTCGTGTGCACGAACCGTTGTCAGTGCTGGACCTGCTTACAGCCGACGCGGGCGGACACTCGTGGCCGATTGCGCGGGCGATGGCGGCGATTGCGGCGGCCCCGTCCGGTGTGTTGGTCATGATTCATTGCGCCCCCTCTGCAGAGATTTTGTTCGACCAGATCCACCGCATGGCCCCCTCGGCCTTACCCGCGGTTTCCCCTGCCGCATCCACGGAGCGGGGACATGCAGTCGGCGTTAGTTCAGCAGAACGCACTGCAGGTCAGGATCTTCGTAATTACGGAGTGGGAGCGCAGATTCTGCGCTCACTCGGTGTGCGCCGAATGTGCCTGCTCTCGCGTCCGCGCAAAATGCCGAGCATGGCGGGTTACGGCCTTGAAGTAACTGGATTTCAGAATGAATCTTGATATTGAACGTGGATCGCTTGACGGCGATGGAGTCCGGATTGGTATTGTCCAGGCTCGATTTAATGACACGGTTTGTGATGGCCTCAGGCAGGCCTGTGTTGGTGAATTGCTCCGTCTCGGCGTTTTGCCCGAGGACATTTTTCTGTGCTCGGTGCCCGGTGCTCTCGAAATCGGCATTGCACTTCAGCGCCTCGCCCGGACCGGGGAGTTTGATTCTTTGATTGCACTTGGTGCCGTGATTCGGGGCGATACCTACCACTTTGAGGTGGTGTCCAACGAAAGTGCCGCCGCGATCCAGAGGGTCTCGCTGGACGAGTCGATTCCAATTGCCAATGGCATCCTGACTTGCGACACTGACGCTCAGGCCGAAGTTCGGATCATTGGCAAGGGTGCGGACTGCGCGCGCGTGGCCGTTGAAATGGCGCATGTTTGCGCAACCCTGACCCTATTAGGGATCTCGCCAGACGAACTGGAGGCCGATGCCGATGCCGATGCCGATGCCGATTCAGGCGGCGCGGCGAAGTCCGCTTCGAATACGTGAGCGACGGGCCAGAACCCGACGACCGTTCGCCCAAGCGGAGTGCTCGTCGGCGTGCGCGCGAGTTCGCGTTACAAGGGCTCTATCAATGGTTGGTTGCACAAACAGACGTCGCGGTGATTGAAGCGCAGATCGTCGTTTCGCCCGAGTTTGAGCGCTCGGATACCGACCTGTTTAGATCGATTCTGCGGGGCGTGATTCACGAAGCGGCCACCCTGCACAAGACGATCGTTCCGCTGATCGACCGTCCCTTGATTCAATTGAGTCCAGTGGAGCATGCGGCGATTTTGATTGGTGCGTGGGAGTTCTCTCATGCACCTGAGACGCCCTACCGTGTCGTGATCAACGAGGCGGTTGAAATCGCGAAATCGTTTGGCGGAACTGACGGCTATCGCTACGTGAATGGCGTGCTGGACAAGGTGGCCGCTCGCTTGCGGCCGACCGAGCGCCCACATGGACGAGTTTGACCTGATTCAACGGTTTTTCGTCCGGGACGCGTTGCCAGGGGTGTCTGAAGGGCGTGGGCCGCCAAGGGTTCACGCGGGGGCAATTCTCGGCCCCGGTGACGATTGCGCGCTCCTGGGGGCGACGACAACCGCTGCGGCACGATTCGCGGTGACGACCGATCTGCTGGTTGAAGGGGTGCATTTTTTTTCAGATGTCGATCCGCAGTCCCTCGGGCACAAGGCGCTTGCGGTCAACCTCTCTGACCTCGCCGCGATGGGTGCGCGCCCAGTCTCTTACCTTCTGGCCTTGGCGTTACCCCGAGCCGATATCGAATGGTTAGAGGGCTTTGCGCGCGGTCTCCATACATTGGCCGACGTCTACGGGATTGAATTGGTTGGGGGTGACACCACACGTGGCCCGCTGACGATCGCGATTACGGCGCTGGGCGAAGTCGACCCGGCCGCCGCTTTGCGCAGGGATCGAGCTCGCCCTGGTGATGATATTTGGGTTTCGGGGTGCCTGGGTGCGGCGGCCTTCGCAGTGCGGGAACACCTTCGCGGGCATCCGTTACCCGCCTCGCACCCCGCCCGCATGCGACTTGAGGTGCCCGTGCCCCGGGTCGAATTGGGGCTTGAACTTGCGAAATTGTCCGAGCAGGGGCTGGTACATGCGGCGATCGATCTATCGGACGGTCTCGCCGGGGATTTAAGCCATATTCTGGCGCGCTCGGGTGCGGCGATAGGTAAGTCAGTCGGGGCCGTCCTGTGGAGCGAAGCGTTGCCCAGCCACGAGTGTCTGAATGGACTCAGCGCTGAGGATCGGCATGATTTAATGCTGTCTGGCGGGGATGATTACGAATTGTTGTGGACTGCGCCGTCGACAGCCCGCAGCTCATTGGAGCGTCTGGGGGGTCTGCACCGTATTGGCACCTTGGACACCGAACCGACTTTGCGGTTGCGGGACGGCTCTGGCGGTGAACGTGTGTTGCCCAATCGGGCGTACCAACATTTTCGATCCGACTCGGACAGACTTTGATTGAGCGGGGCGCATGTGATTGAGATCATCGAATCGAGTTCCAATCGGGTCCCGGTCAGGTCAACCGTTCGACCCGATTTTTATTTCATGCGTGCCAAGGCCTCCCGATGGATCGCGTTGGGGTTCGGTGCAGGGCTGTCGCCCGTTGCGCCCGGAACGGTGGGCACGCTCTGGGCCTGGGCGGCCTTTCTATGGATCGATCCCTGGCTTGGGGATATCGATTGGGCCTTGTTGATCTTGTTTGGAACGGTCCTTGGCATCATCGCATGCCGCCGCACTGGCGAAGCATTGGGCGTTCAGGACCATGGTGCAATTGTTTGGGATGAAGTGATTGCATTCTGGTTGGTTCTTTGGGTCTTGAATGGTTCATTTTCCCAACAAGTGACTGCCTTTCTCGTGTTTCGGTTTTTCGACATCGTCAAACCGCCGCCAATTCGGTGGATTGATCGGAAGGTCGGTGGGGGTTGGGGCGTCATGGCGGATGATTTGGCGGCAGCCATGATGACGTTGCTGGCGCTGGCCTTGGGGCGGGCACTCGCGTGAACGAGCAATTGGCTGATCTTGACCCCGCTTTGCAGGGTCTGGCAGGGACACAGGAGGCGCTCGATGGCCTGGCCTACTTCGTGGGTCAGCGTTTGGCCACGATGGGCGCCCGCATCGTGACCGCCGAATCGTGCACGGGGGGTGGGATTGCTCGTGCACTCACCGAACGCGGAGGGGCGAGTACCTGGTTCGATCGGGGTTTTGTAACGTATTCCAACCAAGCCAAACAGGACATTTTGGGCGTGTCAGGCGAGCTACTGGAGGCCCATGGTGCAGTGAGTGAACTGGTAGCGCGCGCGATGGCCTTGGGGGCCCTGAAGAGTCTCGGACCCACCCAGATCGCTTTCGCATTGTCGGTGACGGGAATCGCGGGCCCTGGTGGGGCCGTCGCGGGCAAACCAGTCGGGACCGTCTGTTTTGGTTGGGCCGGTCGCCCGATCGAATCGGGGGCAGTTTGGGCGGCCACTGCGACTGCCCATTGGGAAGGCGATCGCGCCGCCGTTCGGCTCGCGGCAGCCCACTACGCTCTGAGAACGGGCCTTGAACACTGGCTGCGCAACCAGGCGTCCTAGCCGAAAGGTCTGGTTGTATATACAGTACTTTCGTGGGATACTTCGCTGGGTCGTATATCCACCCCCAATCCAACTGAGGCATCCATGGAAGACATCAAGCAACGGGGCAAAGAAGGCGATCGTGCCAAGGCACTGGCGGCCGCACTGGCGCAGATCGAAAAGCAGTTCGGTAAGGGCTCCATCATGCGTCTCTCGGACGCCGAGATTCTCGCGCAAGACATCCAAGTCGTCTCGACTGGCTCATTGGGATTGGATATTGCCCTCGGTGTCGGGGGGTTGCCCCGCGGTCGGGTCGTTGAAATTTACGGACCTGAGTCGTCTGGAAAGACGACGCTGACCCTGCAATGCATCGCCGAGATGCAAAAGATCAATGGAACTTGTGCGTTTATTGACGCCGAACATGCGCTGGACACCCAATATGCTGCCAAGCTGGGCGTTCGGCTTGAAGAGCTGCTGATCAGCCAGCCCGACACCGGTGAGCAAGCGCTCGAGATCGCTGACGCCCTCGTACGGTCCGGTTCGGTCGACCTCATCGTGATCGACTCGGTCGCCGCGCTTGTTCCGAAGGCCGAGATTGAGGGTGAAATGGGCGACTCGCTGCCCGGTTTGCAGGCTCGGTTGATGAGCCAAGCGCTCCGCAAATTGACTGCAGCCATCAAGCGGACCAATACTCTGGTGATCTTCATCAACCAGATCCGCATGAAGATTGGCGTCATGTTTGGAAATCCCGAAACAACAACGGGCGGCAACGCGCTCAAGTTCTACGCTTCGGTGCGTCTCGACATCCGCCGGACGGGCTCGATCAAGCAAGGAGACGAGGTGATTGGCTCCGAGACCAGAGTCAAGGTCGTCAAGAACAAGGTGGCCCCACCGTTCCGACAGGCGGAATTCGACATTCTGTACGGCGAAGGAACCTCTCGCGAGGGTGAAATCCTCGACCTGGGGGCGGAGGCTGGCGTCATCGAGAAGTCCGGTGCCTGGTATAGCTATGCGGGTAGCCGCATTGGCCAGGGTAAGGATAATTCCCGGCAAACCCTGCGGGAAAATCCCACGCTTGCCATGGAACTCGAGAATAAGGTTCGTCTCCACTACGGCGTCCGTTCGCGTTTGGGCGTAATTGAAGGCGGTGCGCCGGCAGTCGCGGCGGCGTAAAGGCCAGTCCTCGCCGAATCCCGCCAATGGCATTCACACTTTCGTTGCGGGCCAGAGCACTTCGTTTTCTGGCCATCCGTGAGCACAGTCGCCTCGAACTTTCCCGAAAGCTCAGGCGGTACCTGGGTGAGGGTGAGGCCACGGATGCGCTGGACGTCCTGTTGAACGACCTCGAGCGCGACGGCTGGCTCTCGGATCAACGGTTTGCCGACCAGTGGGTGGCGAGCCGCTCAAATCGCTTCGGCGATGCTCGAATCCGGCAGGAGTTGCGAGCCCGTGGCATCGACGCCGCCCAGGCATTGCTGCCCTTAACGGCGAATGCACTTGAGAACAGCGAACATGCGAGGGCGCTCGAACTCTGGCGACGCCGATATGGTGGCGAGGCCGCGGTGGATCTTAATGAGCGGGCGCGCCAGGCCCGTTTTCTGATGCAGCGGGGTTTTTCGGGCGAGGTGGTGTCCCGAATTGTTCGCGGGCAATCACCCCGTTGATCCGAACGATGCGTGCGATGCTGGGCCCGCCTTGCGGTGTCTGCCCCATGTTACGATGCTGCGCGCTCAATGTGGGCGCTCGCGCTCCTGGTTGTTGGTAAAGGTCTGAACGATGAAAATCCACGAATACCAAGGCAAAGAAATACTCAAGCGCTATGGCGTTCAGGTGCCCCGAAGCATCGCCTGCCATACTATTGATGAAGCGGTCCATGCAGCGGAGTCGCTCGGGGGCCCAGTCTGGGTCGTCAAAGCGCAGATTCACGCCGGCGGACGTGGCAAAGGCGGCGGGGTCAAAGTAGCCAAGTCGGTTGAAGATGTTCGGGCCCGCGCCAGCGAAATTCTCGGGATGCAGCTGGTGACACACCAGACCGGACCGCAGGGCCAACAAGTCCGTCGCCTCTTGATTGAAGAGGGTGCTGACATTCATCATGAGTACTACGTTGGCCTGGTGATTGACCGAGGTTGCCAGCGACCCGTCATGATGGCCTCCAGTGAAGGCGGAATGGATATTGAGGAGGTCGCGGCGCACACGCCTGAGAAGATTTTCAAGGCGGAGATCAACCCGACCATTGGACTCACCGACGAGCAGGCAGACGACCTCTCGCACAAAATTGGAATCCCTGCAGCCTCCGTCTCTCGCGCCCGAGTCGCATTGCAGGGGCTCTACAAAGCGTTTTGGGAAACCGACTCTGCGTTGGCTGAAATTAACCCGCTGATCCTCGCAGGCTCCGGGGACATCATTGCGCTGGATGCAAAGCTCAATTTCGATTCAAATGCCTTGTTTCGGCATCCTGAAATTGTCGAATTGCGTGATTTGGATGAGGAAGACCCCGCCGAGATCGAGGCCTCCCGTTTTGACCTCTCCTACATTTCTCTGGATGGGAATATCGGCTGTCTGGTAAATGGGGCTGGTCTGGCGATGGCCACCATGGACACGATCAAACTGTTCGGTGGCGAGCCCGCAAATTTTCTGGACGTCGGTGGCGGGGCGACCACTGAAAAGGTCACCGAGGCCTTTAAGATCATGGGAAATAACCCGAACCTGAGGGCAATCCTGGTCAATATTTTTGGCGGGATCATGCGCTGTGACGTGATTGCCGAAGGCTTGATCAATGCCAGCAAAGTCGTCGGGCTGACGGTCCCTTTAGTCGTTCGAATGAAAGGTACGAATGAAGAACTGGGCCGCAAAATGATCGCGGAATCGGGTCTGCCCATCATTTCAGCCGAGACGATGGCCGAAGCCGCCGAGCGCGTCGTGCTCGCTGCACGCGGCTAACAGACTCACGCCGAACGCTCTCTAGCCTTTCTAACCATCGCAGCTTCTTCGGACGGTCAACGATGTCGATCCTGATCAATAAGGACACCAAGGTCATCACGCAGGGAATCACCGGCAAAACCGGCCAGTTTCATACGCGGATGTGCCGGGACTATGCCAACGGCCGCGCGGGCTTTGTCGCCGGTGTTAACCCGAAAAAAGCGGGTGAGGATTTCGAAGGCATTCCGATTTTTGCGAGTGTCCGCGAAGCCAAGGTATCCACCGGGGCCACGGTGTCGGTGATTTACGTGCCGCCGGCCGGTGCTGCAGCTGCGATCTGGGAGGCTGCAGAGGCAGGTCTCGATCTCGTTATCTGTATCACTGAGGGGATTCCGGTTCGGGACATGGTTGAGGTACGCGAGCGGATGCGTCGTGAAAATCGGCACACCTTGCTGTTGGGTCCCAATTGCCCGGGCGTGATAACCCCAGAAGAGTTAAAGATCGGGATCATGCCAGGCCACATTCACCGCAAGGGACGGATTGGAGTGGTGTCGCGTTCGGGCACGCTGACCTACGAGGCGGTTGGACAGTTGACCGAACTCGGGCTTGGTCAGTCGTCTGCGGTAGGAATCGGTGGCGATCCAGTCAATGGTCTGAAACACATTGATGTGTTGCGCCTCTTCAATGACGACCCCGACACCGACGCGGTTGTCATGATCGGCGAAATCGGCGGATCTGATGAGGAAGACGCTGCGCGGTGGGCCAAGGAGCACATGAAAAAGCCAATCGTGGGCTTTATCGCGGGGGTGACCGCGCCAGAAGGCAAGCGAATGGGGCATGCAGGAGCGATCGTCTCAGGTGGTAAGGGAACGGCCCAGGAAAAGCTCGACGTGATGAGCAGTTGCGGGATTCGAGTGACCAAGAATCCTTCCGAGATGGGTAAGCTGCTGCTGGCCGCGCTTTGACCAGACGAGTCATTTCAACACTTCCTGTTTCTTGAATAGCAGTTTCAATGGTTGATCTCGCCTCCCCTGACTTTTGGTTAGCGCTTGGAAAGATCATCTGGGTCAACATTTTGTTGTCCGGTGACAATGCCGTCGTCATTGCGCTGGCAGCCCGTTCCCTACCGCCTCAGCAGCAGAAACAGGCGATCATGATCGGCTCGGGCGCTGCTATAGCGATGCGAATCGTGCTGACGCTGGTTGCAGCGCAATTGCTACTGTTGCCCTACCTTAAACTTGTTGGTGCGCTGCTGCTTCTGTACATCGGTGTCACGCTGCTGCTACCGGAAGACGAATCGGATGATGGCGCGTCTGGGGTGACGTCTTCAATGGCAACAGCGATTCGCACAATTCTGGTTGCGGATCTCGTCATGAGTCTGGATAACGTGATCGCAGTCGCCGCCGCCGCAAACGGAAATGTGCCTCTATTGGTCATCGGGTTGGCGACGTCGATCCCCTTGGTGATTTTTGGATCCACGCTTCTTCTCAAAGTGATTGAGCGTTACCCGGCGATCGTCTGGGCCGGTGCGGCGTTGCTGGGGTTCATTGCTGGCGAGATCTCGGTGACCGATCCGGCTGTCGCCGGATGGTTTGCGGAGCAGGAAGCCGCGTGGGGCCTTGGGGATTATCGCCTCGAGTTGCTCGCTGGAGCGGTCGGGGCGCTGTTGGTCCTGGGCGTAGGTAAAGCACTATTGAGTCGTCGGGCAGCACTCTCCAATTCGACGGCAGCCTGAGCACCGGCGAGACGTCTGTGGTATTCTCGAAGGTTATCGTTTAATACGAGCAGTTAACGAGAGTTTTATGTCAAACGTCAGGATCAAGGAAAACGAGCCTTTTGATGTCGCCCTTCGGCGATTTAAGCGCACGATCGAAAAAGCAGGAATCATCACTGAATTGCGTGCGCGCGAATTCTATGAGAAGCCCACTGCCGAGCGAAAGCGCAAAAAGGCGGCCGCAGTAAAGCGTCATTACAAGCGTATTCGTAGCCAGCAGTTGCCCAAGCGCATGTACTGACCATACGTTGTCAGCCTCTTGAATTCATGAATCCACTGCCAAGCCGTGGGTTGGCTCTCACGGAGTGATTCAGGATGACTCTGAAGGGACGGATTCAGGACGACATGAAAGCGGCCATGCGGGCCAAAGATGTGGGCCGCCTGGGCACCATTCGATTGTTGATTGCTGCTTTTCGTCAGCGAGAAATCGATGACCAGACCGAACTCGACGACCCGGGTGTGACCGCGGTCATCGACCGAATGCTCAAACAGCGCCGGGACTCGATTGCGCAGTACGAAGCGGCCGGACGCGAGGATTTGGCAGCTCAAGAGCGATTTGAGGTGGAGGTGCTCAGCACCTACCTGCCCCAGCCTTTCTCGGATACTGAGCTCGATGCGGTGATTGACGCGGCGTTGCGTGAAGCCCTCTCGTCCAAGAGCGACGGCTCTGATGCGCTGTCGGCGGCAGACATGGGCCGGGTGATGGGTATTTTGAAACCCCGTCTCGCGGGCAGAGCCGATGTCTCGAATGCATCCGCCTTGGTCAAGGGTCGTCTTTCGGCGATCAAATAGGTCGCCCTTCGTTCGGCCGCGGGCAGGCGTTGTGACCTACAACGGCTCTGACGCGCTGTGATCCCGCAGTCATTCATTCAGGAATTGTTGGCCCGCGTTGACATCGTCGATGTCGTCGGTCGCCACGTGAAATTGCGCAAGGGGGGTTCCAACTGGATGGGCTTGTGTCCCTTCCATGGTGAAAAATCCCCTTCTTTCTCGGTCAGTCCGGTCAAACAGTTCTATCACTGCTTCGGTTGCGGCGAGCATGGAACCGCCATTGATTTCTTGATGGCGTTTTCAGGTTACGGTTTCGTTGATGCGGTCAAGGACCTGGCTCAAGACCTAGGACTTAAAGTGCCTAACGAACAAGGTGACCGTGACCCAGCAGCCGCGGCTGCCCGGGCGCGTGCGCCCGACCTCATCGAGACGGTTGAGAGGGCGGCGAAATTCTACGGCGCTCGACTACGTGATGCGCCGCGCGCGATCGAGTATCTCAAGAGCAGGGGGCTTTCCGGGCAAACCGCAGCGAGGTTTCGGATCGGTTACGCCCCGCCTGGTTGGCAAGCGCTCGAGGCGGAGTTTGGAGATTATGGGAATCCGAACCTGGTTGAGTCGGGATTGGTCATCTCGCCTGAAGCGGTGCCGGATCTCTCGCTCAGTGCGGCCTCAGAATCGGCCTCCGAACCGGCGTCAGATGCTCGGGCCGTTCGGCGCAAACGCTACGATCGGTTCCGCGATCGGATCATGTTCCCGATCCGCAACGCCCGCGGGCAGGTCATCGGCTTTGGCGGCCGCGTGATTGATCAGGGGGAGCCCAAGTACCTGAATAGTCCTGAGACGCCGTTATTTAGCAAGGGCCGAGAGCTCTACGGACTCTTTGAAGCCCGAGACGCGTTGCGCCAGATGAACGCTGCTGTCGTCGTGGAGGGCTATATGGACGTCGTGATGCTGGCTCAGCACGGTATCGCGAACGTGGTGGCGACCCTTGGGACAGCGACAACGCCCGATCATGTGAGGGTCCTGACTCGTCTGGTGGATCGAGTGACTTTTGCATTTGATGGCGACCGAGCGGGTCGAAAAGCGGCTTGGCGAGCACTTGAGGCCAGTCTTCCACATGCAACCGACACGCGGCGGATCGAATTCTTGTTTTTGCCGACCACGCACGATCCGGATAGTTTCGTGCGTGAAACAGGGTCCGAGGGTTGGGCTGTAGCGCTGGCAGAGGCGATGCCGCTATCGGAGTTTTTGCTGCGCGAACTGTCCGCGCGCGTCAATTTAGGTCAACCCGAGGGGCGTGCGCAGCTTCAGTCGCAGTCCCGCGAGTACATCATGGCGCTTCCAGCCGCCGCGCTGCGTCAGCAGTTGATTCGCCGGGTGGCTGCTAGCGTTCAGATCGGTGCGGAGGACCTCGAGCGCTTTTATGGGATCAGCGGACCGAGCGGGCCTCGGTCAAGGCCGCCGTTACGCCGGGTCTCTCCGCAGCGGGCGACTGCGGTGCCCGCGGTCGAGCGCGTTTTTGGGTTGGCGGCCCGTCATCCGTCCCTTGCATTTGAGATTCCACTGGACCCAAACGACCGTGTGCCGTCCGTTGACCCGGGAGTCCGTTGGGCGTACTCGGAGAGCGTCGCCGATTCGGCGTGTCTCACGCCGACGGAGCTGCCGATTGAAGTTCAGTCCTGGTTGCGACGGCTACGGACCCTGCCGGAGGGGGCGGCTCTCGCCTCGGTGCTTGCGTTGCTGGATGACTCGCCTGAGCTCATCACCCGCCTGAGCGCCCATGATGCATCGCCTTGGGCGAGCCTTTCGATTGATGAGGCTCGACCTGAGTTTCATCGTTCGTTGGCTGAACTGGTTTTGGGGCGGCTTCAGGAAGAGATTGCCCAGTTGATTGAAGTCGGGCTTACAGGTCCGGGTGATAGCGCGCGTTACCAGAGCCTGCAACGTCGGATGCTTGCCCTCAAGGCAGCCTACGGGCGCGTTCGACGCTAGGATATTAACAACAGCAATGATGATCGCAGAGCCCCGGCGGCCGGCCGCGTTATAATTTCAGGTTTCCCGCCGTGAGTTTGCCGTTCCGGTAAGTTTTGCGGCCATGATTCGAACAGCCCATCCGGCGCTTTCCGACAGGAGCGAAATGAAGACTGCCTCGAAGAATTTGGCCGATCAGGTCAAACCTGCGTCCAGTGCGGCAAAGCCCAAGCCCTCGGCTGCCAGTTCGGCTGGGCAACAGCCCGCGGGCGAGCCCAACGTTGTGAAGGGTTCGAAAGTTGCCAAGGCACCCGCGGCGAAGCCCGCGCAATTGCTGGTGACTCAACCTGCAGCCTCGGTTTCTAAGGCATCCAAAGTGGCCGATACCAAAGTGGCCGATACCAAAGTGGCCGCGGTGGCCAAGTCGACGCCTGCGACCAAGGTCGCCAAGGTTGCGTCGGCGCCGAAGTCTGTGCCTGCCGCTCAACCCGCTGCGACGGCTAAACCTGCCGTAGTAACCAAGACGGTTGCAATTGCGAAAACCGCCAAGACGGCTCCTGTCCCTGAGGCCGCGGCGTCGGCTGATATTGCGACTCCGGTGGCTCAGCCGAAGGCCGCGAAGCCATCATCGGCCGCGAAGCCATCATCGGCCGCGAAGCCATCATCGGCCGCGAAGCCATCATCGGCCGCGAAGCCATCATCGGCCGCGAAGCCATCATCAGCTTCGACCAAAGGCACTGCCAGATCAGCTCCAAGTGCCCCAGCCGTCAAGCTTGCTGGTGCAGCAACAACGCAGATTATTGCCCGTGCTGAGCAGGGGTCGAAGAAGGCCGCTACGACCAAGCAGGCAGTTGCCAAGGCTGAAGCGGTTCAGGCTTCCGATGCCAAAGCGTCCGTTGCCAAAGCGTCCGCTGCCGAGCCCGTTGTCGCTAAGGCCTCCGGCAAGAGGGTCGGGTCCAAGACGGTCGAAGCGGCCGAGGTGCCTCAGGTTGAGCCAGTCAAAAAGACTGCCGCGACCGCCAAGGCGGCGGGTGCAGCTAAGGTTTCGAAGCCTGTCAAGGCGGTGAAGGGCGGAAAGACCACTGCTGCCAAGAAATCTGGGGTTGATCCGGACTCGTCGGGCGACGATGATTTGGCTGGCGACGAAACCGCTTCAGGCGAAATCGGCGGATTCGAAGACGAAGTGGATAGCGATTCCGTAACGGAGGAGATCGTTGAAGTCGTCGCCCCGAAAAAGGGCAAAAGCCGCAAGGCGAGCGAACGTGCGCTGATGAAAGAGGCGCTGGCATTGCCGGCGAGTACGCCGGAAGAGCAGGAGGCGCGTCGTAACAAGTTCAAGCAACTGATTCGCCTTGGCAAAGAGCGTGGGTTCTTGACTTACGCCGAGATCAACGATCACTTGCCGCAGGATTTGGTTGAAGCCGAACAGATCGATTCGATCATCGGCATCATCAACGACATGGGGATTGCGGTTTACGAGCAGGCGCCCGACGCCGAGACGCTGCTCATGAACGAGAACGTCCCAGTTGCATCGAGTGATGATGATGCCGAGGAAGAAGCCGAGGCTGCGTTATCGACCGTCGATAGTGAGTTTGGTCGTACGACGGATCCCGTTCGCATGTACATGCGTGAAATGGGCTCGGTTGAATTGCTCACTCGCGAAGGCGAGATCGAGATCGCCAAGCGAATCGAGGACGGTCTACGGCAGATGGTTCTCGCAATCAGCGCATGCCCAACCACGATCGAAGAAGTTCTCAATTACTCGATCAAGATCGACGCGGGCACTTTGCGGATCGATGAGGTTGTTGACGGGTTGGTTGACCCCAACGCCAAGGATGTCAGCTTCGCGCCGCCGCCGTCTCTCGAGGCTCTTGAGGAAGAGGAAGGCGACGCGGATGTCGATCCTGCGGCGGCCAATGGCAAGCAGCTCGAGGAAATGAAAAAAGCGGCCGTTGAAAAGTTCGCCTTGATCACCGACGGCTTCAGCGCCATGCGCGCGGCCAACGAAAAGCAGGGTTACAAGAGCGCCGCCTATCTCAAAGCCCAGGCAGCGATCCAGGAAGCGCTGATGACGATCCGCTTTACGGCCAAGATCGTTGAAAAGCTCGCGGATACGTTGCGAACTCAGGTTGAAGAAGTTCGGACGCTTGAACGGGCGATTCTCAATATCAGTGTTGACAAGGTCGGTCTGCCGCGTGATTTGTTTATTCGCCGGTTCCCCGGCAATGAGACCAATCTGCGCTGGAGCGAAAAATTGGTGCTCGAAGTTACCGAACAGGGCGCCCCATACGTTGGTATTTTGCGCCGGAATATCCCGGCGATTCAGGACCTTCAGCAGAAGTTAATCGACCTCCAGGCCAGGGTCATGTTGCCGTTGCCCGATCTCAAGGAGATCAACAAGCAAATGGCGATGGGCGAGGCCAAGGCACGGAAAGCCAAACGCGAGATGACCGAGGCCAATTTGCGTCTCGTGATTTCGATCGCTAAAAAGTACACCAACCGAGGTTTGCAGTTTCTGGATCTGATCCAGGAGGGCAATATCGGTTTGATGAAGGCGGTTGATAAGTTTGAGTACCGGCGCGGATATAAGTTTTCGACCTACGCCACCTGGTGGATCCGACAGGCCATTACGCGTTCGATCGCCGACCAAGCCCGTACGATCCGAATTCCGGTTCATATGATCGAAACGATCAACAAAATGAACCGTATTTCGCGCCAGATCCTTCAGGAAACCGGGATCGAACCGGATCCCGCGACGCTTGCGATTAAGATGGAGATGCCGGAAGAAAAGATCCGCAAGATCCTCAAGATCGCGAAAGAACCGATTTCAATGGAGACGCCAATCGGTGATGACGATGATTCGCATCTTGGCGACTTCATTGAGGACACCGCGACCCTGGCTCCGGCCGACGCTGCCCTGCACGCTTCCATGCACAATGTGGTCAAGGAAGTGCTGGATTCGCTGACGCCGCGGGAGGCCAAGGTCTTGCGTATGCGCTTCGGGATCGAGATGAGCACGGATCACACGCTTGAAGAGGTCGGTAAACAATTTGATGTAACGCGCGAGCGGATTCGCCAGATTGAGGCGAAAGCATTGCGTAAATTGCGCCATCCGAGTCGGGCCGATAAGCTCAAGAGCTTTCTCGAGGGTCAGTGATCGAACGGGTTTCCCAGGGCCTATAGCTCAGTTGGTTAGAGCAGAGGACTCATAATCCTTTGGTCCCAGGTTCAAGTCCTGGTGGGCCCACCAACATGAAGATGGACTGCAGTGATGTAGTCCATTTTCTTATGACGCGCGCTCGAGGATACGCACGCGATGGTTGTTCTCGAAGCCATGTCTCACGGCATACCCGTGATTGTGAGTGCCGCTGAGTTTTGCGGTATTTCTGCTGAATTAAACGACGTTGAAAACTGTGAATCGCGACGCCAAGGGATTTGGTTGACGATCTGGATCGACCCGGCCGCATGCTGTCGTTGCCACGCGTCCGGGTTAACCGGACCACAACGTTTTTGCACCTTGCGCTGAAGTGTCTTACCAATTTCGAAGACCGATCAGCGGCTTGATTTGCCCGCCCCTCAAAACCGCATTCGATTGATGCCGTCGAGCGCCGCATTTTTGTAACACTCGGCGAGGGTCGGATAGTTGAAAACGGCGTCGGCCAGGTAATCGATCGTGCCGCCGAGTGACATCACGGCCTGCCCGATATGGATTAACTCGGTCGCGCCTTCGCCCAGAATATGGACGCCGAGAATTTTTCGGGTGTCGGGCTGGAAGATCAATTTGAGCATGCCAGTTTGGTCGCCGATGATCTGACCGCGCGCGATTTCACGAAAGTTCGCCTTTCCGATCTCGTACGGGGTACCTGCCGCGGTCAGTTCGTCCTCGTTGCTCCCGATCGTGGAAATTTCCGGTACGGTGTAAATGCCGTAGGGGAAGAGCCCGATGCCGTGCTCCTCGTCGTCACGTTCGCCAAATGCGTGTCGGGCGGCTGCGCGACCTTGTTCGAGCGATGTGGAGGCAAGCGACGGATAGCCAATCACGTCACCCACCGCATAAATGGTCGGGACGCTGGTCTGGAAATGCTGATTCACCTCGATGCGTCCACGGTTGTCCAACGCGATTCCAGCCTGTTTGAGCTTTAGATCGGCCGTTGCACCGGTTCGTCCAATCGCGTAAAGAGCGGTCTCCGCATGCAGAGTCTTGCCGCTCTTGAGCGTCACTTCGACCGGTGACCGCGCGCCATCAACGACATCGACTCGCGCGACTTCCTCACCCAAGCGCATGGTCACCCGGTTTTGCTGGGCGATGTAGGTGAGCGCGGCGGAAATCTCATGGTCGAGAAAAGGCAGCAGGGTCGGGCGTTTGTCGACGATCGTGACCCGAACACCGAGCGCGGCGAACATGGTTGCGTATTCCACGCCGATCACTCCGGCGCCGATGACGATCATTGAACTGGGAATTGTCTTGAGTTGAAGAATGTCGTCGCTCACCATAATCCGCTGACCATCAAACGTGATGTGCGGGTCGCGTGTTGCGTTCGTGCCACAGGCAATGACGACGTGACTGGACTGAATGATGCGTTCATCGCCGCTCCCATCGTCGAGGGCGAGGTGATTTGCGTCGACAAACGAGGCCGTCGCTTCGATGAGCTCAATTCGGTTGCGGGCAAGCTGATTCCGGATGACGTCGATCTCGCTACGAATCACGTGTTCGACACGAAACAAAAGATCCTCGATCTGAATATCGTGTTTGACGGTGTAAGAACTCCCGTAAATTCCCCTTTCACGGAACCCGGAGAGGTGCAAGACCGCTTCGCGGAAGGTTTTCGATGGAATCGTGCCGGTGTTGACGCAGACGCCTCCAACGACGCGGCGGCGTTCAATGACCGCAACGCGCTTCCCTAGTTTTGCCGCTTGGATTGCAGCGCGCTGCCCTGAGGGCCCCGATCCGATCACAACGAGGTCGTGTTTCATGATTGTTTTCGCTTCTTCTGGCTTCCTGTTAAGTCCCCGGAATGCTCTAGTGACTTGTTCGCGCCGTCAACCACGGCCAAGAACGAAACCCCTGATGCGTACGCGCGCGCTTGTCAAGCGTACAATCCCCAAGTGGCAAATCTGCAGCTTCGCGGCTTGCCCCGCTTTGCAGGCCCAGCGCGTCCGGTCTGCCCACCGTTAAACGATGACTCCAGACATTACGACCGCCGGCGAAGAACTGGCAGAGGTTACCTTCGCAGACTTTTCGCTCGCTGAGCCGATTCAGCGTGCAGTTGCCCAAATGGGCTATCGAACGCCCACTCCGGTCCAGGCCGCCGCAATCCCGGTGGTGATGTCCGGCCGCGATGTGATGGCAGCCGCGCAAACCGGAACCGGAAAGACCGCTGGGTTCGCGTTGCCGATTTTGCAACGACTTCTGCCGCTTGCGAGTTCGAGCCCTTCGCCAGCGCGCCATCCAGTTCGTGCCCTCGTCCTTGCCCCGACCCGAGAATTAGCGGACCAGATTTTTGTGAATTTCCGGGAATACGCGCAATTCACGCCGCTGCGGGTTGCGTGCGTCTACGGTGGCGTTGATATCCAGCCTCAGATCGCGCAATTGAGGATGGGTTGTGAAGTCTTGATTGCGACTCCGGGCCGCCTGCTCGATCACGTGGGCCAAAAGAACGTCAATCTGGGCCAGGTTCAGATCATCGTTCTCGATGAGGCTGATCGAATGCTCGACATGGGGTTCATGCCGGATCTGCAGCGGATTCTCACCCTGCTTCCAGCGGTTCGACAGAGCTTAATGTTCTCGGCAACCTTCTCCGAAGAGATCAAGAAGCTCGGTAATACCTTTTTGAAAATGCCACAGCTGATTGAGGTGGCGCGGCGCAATGCCACCGCAGAGAACGTCACGCAGCAGGTTTTTTTGGTTGGGCGCAGCGATGAGAAGCGAGCTGCAGTCGCGCATCTGGTTCGCAGTCGAGATCTTAAACAGGCGATTGTTTTTTCCAACACGAAGATCGGTTGCGGCCGTTTGGCCAGAGAACTTAAATCGGATGGTTTGAACGCTGAAGCGATCCATGGTGATAAATCCCAGCAGGATCGTCAAAAGACGCTCGATGCGTTCAAAGCAGGCGAGATCACGGTACTCGTGGCGACCGATGTCGCTGCTCGGGGCCTTGATATTGCTGAATTACCGGCGGTGATCAACTACGACCTGCCTTTTTCACCTGAAGATTATGTGCACCGAATCGGTCGAACCGGTCGGGCGGGTGCAAGTGGGTTGGCCTTGAGTCTCATGGTGGCAGGCGATGAGCGCCTGCTGGAACAGATTGAAAAACTGATCGGTCGTTTACTCAAGCCGGAGGCACTCGAGGGTTTGCCAGTCCGCAGTCGGGTGCCGATCGAAGTCTCGAGCGGATCTGACGAGAGGTCCCAGCGGCCTGCCCGGCGTCACACCACTCCCTATAGCCAGTCGGTCGCGTCGACCAACATGTCGGGCGCTTCGCGTTATCGCACGGAGCCCGTTGATCGGTTCTTTTTGCAGCCCTATGAGCCGTCCGCTTCAGCGATCGCTGCGGCAGACACGTCGGCTGCCGCGCAGGCCGCAGCGGGGGCAGCATCCCGGGATGTCGGATCGCGGCGCTCTGCGCGTGTGGTTGCCACCTTGTTGGGCGGTAAGCCCCCGGGCTAGCCGATCCCCCACCGCCGAGCCCAAGCGGCGGTTGCCCAGGTCCAAAATGCATCTATCCGTTGGGCTTCGTCCGTGCCCAATTTGCTCGAATTGAAGTGGTCCCCGAGCCCCAAGTGCAGAGAGGCGGCGATCAGCGAGGCCATGGGGTCCTGGTCATCCAGAGCCGGCGCGTGGGTTTGTTTGGACAGTTTTTCGCCGGATGGCGTTCGCACCACGGGAACATGCATCGTACGCGGGAGCGGGAGGCCGAGCAGACGCTGAAGCTGGCGCTGCCGTGCGGTGGTGCCCAAGAGGTCGTCCCCCCGAACAATATCCGTGACCCCATCGGCTGCGTCATCAACGACGATCGCGAGGTGGTAGGCCCAGGCACCATCTGCTCGCCGCAGGACGAAGTCACCGATCTCCTGGGTAACATCTTGCGTAATTCGCCCCGCAGCCCGGTCGTCAAAACTCTCGGAACCTTCCTCAACCTGTAATCGCCAAGCGAAGCGCCCCCCGTCTAAGCGGTCCGGCTGAATTCGGGCGGTACGACAAGTTCCGGGGTAATACAACTCTGATCCTCGTTTGTGTGGACGTCCTTGCGCCGCATGCATGGAAAGAATCTGAGCTCGGCTGCAATCACAGCCGTACACCAGGCCGCGCTTAACCAGCTGCTTGAAAGCGTGCGCATGGTGATCGTGACGCTCGGTCGTCGTGCGAACTGCGCCCTCCCAGCGCACACCATGGGAGGTCAGGGACTGCACAATACGGGTTGCGGAGTCTGGAACGACCCGCGTCGTATCCACGTCGTCAATGCGTAGACGCAGGGTGCCACCGTGGGCTCTGGCGTCCAGTGACGCCGCCATGGCAGCCACCAGCGACCCCAGGTGCAGGGGGCCTGTCGGCGATGGAGCGAATCGACCAACGTAGCGCATATTTTGTTTGGAGAAGCAGTTCATGATGACACGACGTCCTGCCCACGAACGAGGCCATGGCCAGCATGGATGGCTCGATTCCTGGCATAGCTTTTCGTTTGCCGGTTATCAAGATCCCGATCACATGGCGTTCGGCCCGCTGCGGGTGATCAATGAGGACCGCATCGCTCCGGGGACGGGCTTTGGCACCCATAGTCACCGGGACATGGAAATCCTCAGTTGGGTCCTGGCCGGTGAACTGGCGCATCGGGATTCCATGGGAAATGGCTCGGCGATTGTCCCCGGCGATTTGCAGCGGATGAGCGCCGGTCGTGGTGTGCAGCATTCCGAGTTCAATCATGCGCCCGACGAAACCACCCATTTTTTGCAGATCTGGATTGAACCCGCCGTGATCGGATCGGAGCCTGGATATGAGCAGAGGCACTATCCGGAGTCACAGCGGCGTGGGCGACTGCAACCCATTGCCAGCGGTGATGGCCGCGACGGTTCTGTGACGATACAACAGGATGTCGTTCTACTGGCTGGCTTGTTTGACGGGCAAGAATCGGCCCAATACAGCCTACCGTTCGGGCGCCGAGCCTATGTTCACCTCGCCCGCGGCTCGCTCACTGTCAATGGTCAACGCCTGGAGGCGGGCGACGCGCTCAAGCTCGTCGATGAGTCCGCAGTGACGTTGACACTGGGGGAGGGGGCTGAAGTGCTCGTGTTCGATTTGTAGCCAGTCCAGACCGCATTGCCGACAAGGGCGATGAGCACAATCATTCCGCCCTGCAAGCTGGCGTCGGTAGGGCGCTCGCCGACCGCCAGCCATACCCATAGGGGCCCGAAGAGAACCTCGAGAAGAGCCAGGAGCGTAATTTCCTGCGGCGCGAGGTGGCGGGATGCACCGACCATCAACATACACGGCAGGCCAAGTTGTGCCACGCCGAGTATTGCAAGCAGGCTCAGGTCCCATGGAGTGGCTGAGAGTGGCCATGCCAGCGGTAAAGTACCCACACAGGACAAAAGCGCGCCGATGGCGATGGCTGGTACGAGATCGACGTGAGCGCCCCATTTTTTTAACGTGATGACGTTGACGGAAGCGGCAAGCGGAACGCCTGCGGCAATTGCCATCCCGGACAGCGCGGCGGCGGACGCCTGGGCCGTACCGATCTGATCGTGGACCATCCAAACGATTCCGCCGAATGCGGTTGCAATGGCGGACCAGGTCGTCATGCTGAGGGGTTCGGACAGGATCACTCTGGCCATCAGCGCTGACAGCAGGGGCGCGACCGCAAGAACAACCAAGGTGTTGGCGACGGTCGTTCGCATGAGCGCGATCATGAAACAAGTGAACATGATTGCCCAGCAAGCACCTGAGAGCCAAAGGACCCCGCCGCCGCGCAAAAACGGTCGCCACCAACCCCTCGGATCCCGCACAAAAAGGACCAGACCGACAAAGACCAGGCAGAAAGCGGAGCGCCAGAACGTGATCTCAAGGCCGGTCGCAACCTGAAGGTGGCGGCTAAGGGCCCCTGCGCTTGACCAGCACAACGCACAGAACACCAGAGTCCATGCTGCGCGTGACCGATGATTGCGCGCCTGCGCCGGGGGTGACTGAGAGGCATCCACCGCTGAAGTATATCGGGGGGTTGGACCGGTAGAATCAGGATCTATGGCCGACCCCGACTTCCTGCATCTGCGTGTTCATTCCGAGTACTCGATCGTTGATTCGATCGTGCGTATTGACGCGCTGGTTGCCGCTACGAAGGCTGATCGTCAGCCGGCGGTGGCAATCACCGATCTGGGTAACGTGTTCGGCTGGATCAAGTTCTACAAGGCTGCTCGGACCGCGGGGATTCAACCCATTCTTGGTGCCGATGTCTGGATTACGAATGAGGGGGACCGTGAAAAGGCCCATCGCCTGCTATTGATTGCTTCTAACCAAGCCGGCTATTTGCGCTTGTGTGAGTTGCTTTCGAGGGCCTGGTTGGAGAACTGCTGGCGCGAACGCGGCGAAATCCGCCGTGAGTGGCTGGAGCCGACCGATGGGCTGATCGCCCTCTCGGGAGCCGCGCAGGGCGATGTGGGTGAGGCCTTGCTGGCCGGACGTGCGGAGCTTGCTGCGCAACTCGCATCGGACTGGGCCCGTCGCTTCCCCGGCGCGTTTTACCTTGAGCTTCAGCGCGTCGGGCGCCCTACCGACGAGTCTCATGTGCGACTTGCCGCTGCCCTCGCCGCGCGTCTTGGCTTGCCTGTCGTGGCTACCAACCCCGTCCAGTTCGTCAAGCCTGATGAATATGCGGCCCATGAGGCGAGGGTTTGTATTGCTGAGGGCGAACTGCTGGCCAATCCCAATCGGACCCGGCGGTTCAGCCAGCAGATGTGGTTTCGCTCGCAGGCCGACATGGTGGAACTGTTCGCGGACCTGCCGGCAGCCCTCGCCAATACGGTTGAGATTGCGCGTCGCTGCCACCTGACCATGAGCCTCGGCAAAGCGCGTTTGCCTGATTTTCCGGTGCCCGAAGGCTGGACGCTTGACGATTGGCTCCGGTCGCAGTCGCACGAGGGTCTGCAGAGACGCTTCCAGGTGCTCTTTCCGCCAGACAGCTTACCGACCGCGGACATTGAGACGAGGCGCGCGCACTACGCGGCCCGAATCGACTACGAGTGCGACACGATTGTTCAGATGGGGTTCAGTGGGTATTTCCTGATCGTTGCTGATTTTATTAATTGGGCCAAGCAGAACGATGTTCCGGTCGGGCCAGGCCGGGGGTCTGGCGCTGGGTCACTCGTGGCGTATGCGTTGGGTGTGACGGACATCGATCCGATCCCATACGCCTTGTTGTTTGAACGATTTTTAAATCCAGAACGGGTTTCAATGCCCGATTTTGATATTGATTTCTGTCAGGACAAGCGCTGGCGCGTGATCGAATACGTGCGCGAAATGTACGGTGCGCAGGCCGTGAGCCAGATCGCAACGTTTGGCACGATGGCCTCGAAGGCTGTGATCCGCGATGCGGGTCGGGTACTCGATCTTCCTTATAATTTTTGTGATCAGCTGTCAAAGTTGATCCCAGTCGTTCAAAACAAGCCGCTCTCGCTCGCTAAGGCCCGCGAGGCCGAACCGCAGTTGCGTGAGCGGGAAGAAAAAGAAGACGATGTCCGCGGTCTGCTTGAAATCGCTGGCCCACTCGAGGACCTGACCCGCAACGTTGGCATGCATGCGGGTGGCGTGCTGATTGCGCCGGGGCGTTTGACTGATTTTTGTCCTCTCTACAAAGCGCCTGGCACGGATGCCGTGATCAGTCAGTACGACAAAGACGATGTCGAAGCGGTGGGCCTGGTGAAGTTCGACTTCCTGGGGTTGCGCAACCTGACTATCCTGGATCTCGCGGTCCGATACGTTCAGGACGCCCAAGAGCGGGCAGGCGTTGCACCGGGCGATCGCCTGGATCTTGCGCGCTTGGCGTTTGATGACCCCAAGGCGTATCAAGTCCTTAAAGTTGCGAATACCACCGCGATTTTCCAGCTTGAAAGCGACGGCATGAAAAAGCTCTTGAAAAAGCTCGAGCCCGATCGCTTTGAAGACATCATTGCGGTCCTTGCGCTTTACCGTCCCGGGCCATTGGGTTCGGGGATGGTCGATGATTTCATCCTGCGCAAAAAAGGGCAGCAGGCCATTGACTTCTTCCATCCTGACCTCAAGGCGACTCTCGAACCGACCTACGGCGTGATCGTCTACCAAGAGCAGGTCATGCAAATTTCTCAAACCATTGGGGGTTATACCCTCGGAGGTGCCGATCTGCTTCGGCGGGCGATGGGTAAGAAAAAGCCCGAAGAAATGGCCAAGTACAAGGGGACATTTTTATCGGGTGCGCAAGAGAAAGGCTATGGCGCAGCCCTCGCGGAAAAGCTCTTCGACCTGATGGCGATGTTTGCCGAGTATGGTTTCAACAAGTCCCATACCGCTGCTTACGCTGTCGTCACTTATCACACGGCGTGGCTGAAGGCGCACTGGCCGGCTGAATTCATGGCAGCGACTTTGTCGTCGGACATGGATGACACCGACAAGGTGATGCTGTTCGTCAATGATGCCCGCCAGAACCATCTCACCGTGCTCGGGCCGGATGTGAACGCTTCGGTTTGGCGCTTCGTTCCAGTGGGTGGCGACGGTGTCCCAGCGCGCACCATTCGCTATGGATTAGGGGGTGTTAAAGGGGTCGGGGCTCAGGCGGTTGAACATCTCATTGGTTGCCGTGATGGTGGCGGGCCGTTCAAAGATCTGTTTGATTGGGTTGCACGGGTCGATCGGAGGATTTTTAACCGGCGTTGCATGGAGGCCCTGATTCGGGCCGGTGCGCTCGACAGCCTGGATCCAGCGGTGGATCGCGCCCAACTCTTGGCCACCCTGCCACACGCGATCGATTGCGCCGACCAAGCCGATGCACAACTCGGTCAGGACAGTCTGTTTGGCGCAATTGACGAGACATTCGATGCGCCGCGCCGGTGGGTTCAGGTCGCGCCTTGGACCGAACGGCAGCGTTTGCAGGAAGAGAAGGCGGCGCTGGGCTTTTATTTCAGCGGGCACCTGTTTGACGCGCATCGCGCGGAGGTGCAACGGATGGTGCGTGGTCGTCTGGTGGATCTGACACCGTCGCGCGAACCACAGTGGCTGGCGGGTACGATCGCAGGGCTGCGCCCGCAGATGACCCGGCGCGGCAAGATGCTCATCGTGACACTCGATGACGGATCCGCCAAGGTCGAGATTTCGGTCTTTGCCGAGCTCCATGAACGCTTTCGGACGCTGCTGCGGGAGGACGAGTTTCTATTGGTGCAAGGACGCGTCAGCAACGACGAGTATGCAGGTGGCTTGCGTGTGAGCGCTGATCGGGTGCTTGACCTGACCGGGGCCAGAATGCAGTTCGCCCGTCGATTGCGGATTCAGCTCAACGGTCAAAGTCATGCTGGGCACCTGCACGATTTGCTTGCACCGTATCAAGAGGGCCCGCCCGCGGAGGTTTTGGGGTGCCCGGTTGAAATCGAGTACCACACGACAAGCGTACGGTGCCGCATTACGCTGGGCGAAGCGTGGCGGGTTCGGCCAGATGATGCCCTGTTGGGCGCTTTGCGTCAGTGGTTGACTGCGGATTCTGCTGAGCTCTTGTATGAGTGACGCGAATTCAGGATGGGGTACATGGGTTCGGTTACTGCGCTACACCCGGCGGTGGATTCGCGGCCTTATCCTGGGCTTCTTTTGCATGATTCTCGCTGCTGCAACGGAGCCCGTTTTCCCGGCGCTGATGAAGCCGCTGCTGGATCACGGTTTTGGCGGTGAGCGGACCTTCTCCCTGTGGCTTGTTCCAGCTGCCGTGATCGGTATTTTTGTGGTTCGAGGTTTCGCGACCTTCACCGGCAATTACGTCCTTAACTGGGTCGGGCAGCAGGTCTTACGGGAGTTGCAGCGGGAGATGTTTGCCCGCCTGATGCAACTACCCACCGCGGGTATGGGATCGACGGGCGGTTTGATTACCCGGATCGCGGTCGAGCCCAATCATGTGACGGCTGCAGCCACACGCGTCTTATCCGTGGTCCTGCGCAATGTATTGGTGATCGTGGGCTTGCTCGGTTGGCTGTTTTGGCTGAACTGGAAGCTGACACTGATTGCGATCGTTCTGATTCCGTTCATTGCGTGGGCAGTAAGGGTTTTCGCGGGGCGAGTCCGGGCGATCGCGTCCCGCCAGATCGATACCCTGGGTGAGCTCACGGGTCTGGTGGAAGAGACCGCGCGAGGGTGGCAGACGATTCGGGCCTTTGGTGGGCAGTTGCGTCAGCAGACGCGATTCAACGCCCTCGCGGAAACGATGTTCCGGGCCGAGATGCGTCTGTCAGTGGCCACCGGTGGGTTGGTGCCAATTACCCAGTTGGCTGCCGCACTTGCGGTGTCGGTGGTGGTCACGATTGCGCTGGTGCAGGCCGATGGAGACCGCAATTCGGTGGGCAGTTTTGTTTCGTTCATTACGGCGATGCTGATGCTAATGGCCCCAATTAAACAACTCGCCGATGTTGGTGGTGTGTTGCAGCGTGGATTGACCGCAGCTGAGGCCGTGTTTGAGTTGATCGACCGACCTGCAGAGCCTGACCGTGGAACGCATTCGGTGGCTCGGGCGAGCGGCGCGTTGAGCTTCCAGCAGGTTCGGGTCCGTTATCCGGACGCTGAGGGCGAGGCCCTGGCCGGGATTGATCTGAACATTCAACCGGGCGAAATCATTGCGCTCGTTGGGACCTCGGGTGGCGGCAAGACCACGCTGCTCAATCTATTGCCGCGTTTTGTCGAGCCCTCCAGCGGCGTGATTCGGCTCGATGGGGTTGCGCTGCAGGATTGGACTCTCACTTCACTGCGATCGCAGATTGCATTGGTCAGTCAGGACGTGATGATTTTTGATGATTCGATTCGGGCAAATATTGCGTTCGGTCGGGACCAACCGGTCAGCGATTCCGAACTCTGGAGGGTACTTGAAGCGGCCGCCCTCGCTGATCATGTCCGCAGTCTGCCGCAGGGTCTCGATACCCAGGTCGGTGAACGCGGGCAGTCACTCTCCGGGGGGCAGCGTCAGCGTTTAGCGATCGCTCGGGCACTGCTCAAGGACGCGCCGGTGCTTCTGCTCGACGAGGCGACCTCTGCTTTAGACAACGAAACCGAGCGTCTGGTGCAACAGGCCTTAATGCACTCGATGGAGGGCAGAACGGTACTGGTGATCGCGCACCGATTATCGACAATCGAGCGCGCAGATCGAATTGCCGTCGTAGATCAGGGGCTAATGCTGGAGATGGGGTCACATCATGACCTCATGGCCAGGAACGGTCTCTATGCACAGCTTCAGCGTACCGGGATCGGTACGAGCGCTTAATGCGTTGGCGCTTGTATTTGGCCTCTCGAGGCGAGATTTTCCAGATTGAATCATCTCGGGCGGCGACGGGCTGCGGAATTCGTCGCCCCTTAAAAATCCGGGCTGATCAATTCGACGCCATTTCATGAACTCGTGCGGGGCTGATTCGTAAGAACGATTGGGCCAAGTGCCTCCGGATTGCCCAGACCAGCTCCGGCGGCAAGAGCCAAAAAAAGGCCCCCAAGCCCTTACGGACGATTGCCCTGAGTAGCCCCCCGCAGGTTGTAGCCCGCTGCGCACAGCACCGCATGCAACCGGTCACCAATCTCGCCCTTCAGGTGACAGCGATCCATCCGGTGATCGGCTTTCAGGTGACCGATGACAGGTTCGACGGCGTTACGCCGTTTGA
>Ga0214921_10002150_pt1 | contig 32473 bp, 39 predicted proteins | sample LL1505_MetaG_FD_177992 | JGI IMG/M metagenome (GOLD analysis project Ga0214921, IMG submission 177992) | Freshwater microbial communities from Lake Lanier, Atlanta, Georgia, United States - LL-1505 | ecosystem: Environmental > Aquatic > Freshwater > Lake | place: USA: Georgia | collected... | reverse complement strand
TGGATACTCTATTTGAATCTATAACACCTGAACATTTTGTTCTTCGTCGACCGGATGTAAATACGAAGAATACACAGAAAACCCTAAAGCAGTATTCTGTATGGAGTCGACGTGTGAAACCCGCTGTTAAGAAACGTCCTTCTTCTAGCGAACCGACTGTTCCTATGAATCCGTCCTTTCTTGAAGCGATTCTGAATATGTTTCGTGGAGAGAAGAATGCTCCTCGGAAACGCTATCCAGGATATTTACATTTCATACAACCTCCGCCGCCCGATCATATTCATTACGACCGTACCCTGACGGAATGGATGGATATTATGAAACAAGGAAAACGGAATTGTGCTGCGTTTCCGTTTATGCGTAATTCATATGAGGCTCTGGAAAAGTACTTTCTGAAGCAACAGCGTGTTCGTCATGCGTTGAGTATCTTTGCGTTGGGTATCCTCCGCCGCACAATTGATGCACGCCCACATGATTCATGCGATCTCTTTACAACTCTACCTATTCCACCAAAGGCTCTTGTTACTGTATATGATATACCAAACCGGAAAAAGTACACATTCCATACACATACCGCTATGAAGATGATTGAGTCATCACTATACTATGCGTCGTATGGTATCGCACGCCCTCTGAATCCCAAAAATCCTTACACAAATGTTCCGTGGACGCAAAATCAACTGACCTCCATTGTACAGCAGATATCCCACAATCTCATACAAAATCATAAATTCACGCCGATTGATATTCAGCATTTCCATGCTGTCGGATATTGTATTCGTGAATACTATGCGAAGCATAAGCGTTACTTGGATATTATGGCTGCTCGTAATCTCTTTGAGCAGAAAGAAGATTCCTATCGTAATGTGATCTACGAGGAAATACTGGAAGACTTACATAAAGATATGCATATTCGTCCAAACTGTACAACTCTTGTTATGAACAAAAAACTACCGGCTGAAATTATAAAGGAATGGGACGATGTTGTCTTTGCGGCCTTTCTCGAAATGAATCTGAATACGTTTACTGACACGTACAAATCGGCTGACGATATTAATAGGGGATTTCTGGACATTCATGAACGTACTATGCAATATCGCCGGTCGCTTCGCCGCGCAACTATTGCGAGCCGAACTAGAACGCCAGTTTCTACTGTTACAGAGACAACGAATACTACGACTGTCGACACAGTTGCTCTAATACTCGCCGAGTTGATAAATACTCCAATCAATACTCTAATTACAGAAGTGCCGCCGTCGCCCATTATTAGCGAACAGCCGAACCGTATCCGTCGCCGTGCGACATCCTCTGCGGATCTAACGCCAGAAAATCTAACGAACCGATTTCTAGAGCCACTCGACGAATCGCCATCTACAGGAGAGGACACTGCGTCTGCTCCTGGCGGTGAGCCAGATGTATTGAATCTAACAGTTCGTAATATAATCACCTATAGCAACTATAGCATCCATAATATTATTCCGGATGAACTACGTAACGCAACAACGGAATCCACTATTTCTGCCATTGCGGACACGATGGATAATCTCTTTCTTCACTCGAGTGTGGAGCCACGAGACGAGGAATAAATGGGGGAGTTATCCCTTCCTTAATATAGGAATGAATCGTGATAACGCAAATCTTATTCTGCCCCGGTTGTGGCTAGGGAATAAGAACGCTGCGTTAGACAACCGTTTTTTAGAGGCAAATAATATTACAGTTGTGTTTAACTGTACGAAAGATATACCATTTACAAATCTACCTGTCGCAAAATATCGCATTCCTGTTGACGATAATTTACAGCCAGCAGAAATCAAAAATTTATTGGATTGGTCGCCAGAGATTGTCTACAAAGTTTTAAATGAATACAAACAAGGAAAGAATATTCTAATACATTGTTACGCAGGCGTACAGCGGAGTGCGGCGGTTATGGCAATGACGCTCATTGTTCTTACACGTAGTCCATCCAGTGTGGTTGTTCCATTTATACGTCAAAAACGTCCTATTGCTTTTTTCCCCCATGCGAATTTTGGACGTTCTATTGTAGAGTTTGAGAAACGATTAAATAAGGAAGCTGCGAATCCAGTCCACAACGGGTAATTCTTGCGTCTTGATTTGGATGTTGCTGTGGCTTTTTTGACGCTCTTCTGTTGGCCATTCATCCGGTATATCATCTGGAAAGTATGACGCATAAAACGCATCTAACAGCTCGTCGTTTGGAAATTGGAGTTCATTCGCAACAAATCGGATTCCGTATGTGTCAATTACGTTTTGCCAAAACGGAGTTGCGTCTTTTATCAGTACAGGTGCTCCCATTAGATCTGATTCAGGTCTTATTGGAATACCCCACTCAGCACATCTCTGAATATGAATATGTCTACCTGCTCGTCCCATTGGAAATGTCGATGTTAGCACATGTTCCAGAACGGAATGAGACGGTTCCTTCGTCGGCGTAGTGTTGATAAGAGATGCGTATGCGACTGCGAGAACACGCAGAGCGACTTCTTGGTGCGTGGTTGCTTCAAACAAATCTATGAATGGCTTCTTTACGTCGAGAGCGGTTAGAAGACTTGCGACAGCGGCCTTATTCTCTGCGATAAGGTAGGCTGTAAGATACGTCGCACGATAGAGGTTTTTATGGTTCAGTGCGTTCTTGACGGCTCTCCACAGGGTTGTTCCCTGATACGGCGTCCAAGTTGCGGGTAGGACTGTCCACGGAGAGGGCGACGGAGTTTCGTAGGGCGGTGTTGTAATACGTGGAATAGAGGATGGTTCAATGGCGACTGTCCGCTCAGACAATAGTGTTCGCAGAAAGGCTTCTGGTGCCTCATGTATGTGCATATACGCAGTCGTGCGATTCGCCGTATTATAAAGAGGGTCGTCACATAGCCACGCAAATGTTACGATGCGTATAAGTTCGTCACGTTCTCCGCTGACGAGTAGTTCTTTCGCACAGTGGGCGGCTGCTTTTACGTCGCCAGCTAGGAAAGAAGAAAGAAAGGTCACCGAGACTGTATCTCGGGTGTAGAGATGCTGTGTCGTCATTGTTCTCACACTCTTATTGGGTGTGAGAGCAATATTCAATTTTTTTACGAATCAAAAATTTTTTTTGTTTTTGTGTTTTTTGGTTTTGTCTTTTTGGTGTTTCTGTTGCCTAGATGTCGTCGATATCGATCTCCTTGTCATCATCACGGCCTTTCGCCTCATCCGCCGACTCATCGTCCTCTTCATCGCCAGCACGCTCGCTGTAGTCGAACTCGAAGCCCGACTCCTTTTCGGTGATCGTCTCGACTTTATCAATATCCTGTACCATCCAGGACGGCACCAGACCCTCCTTCTGTAGGCTGTAGGCCTGCTTCTTCTCAATAATGGTCTCGATGCCGAAATGATCCGCTGACCGGATCTCATCCACATCCGGATTGAAATCCTTGCCGAAGAAGACCGCCACCATAAAGCCCGTGCTGATAGGCGTTGCGCCACGCTTGCTCAGCAGCGGAGGAATCTCCGCACGGAGTTCCTTTGGTCCTCGCCGTGTGTCAATCGCAACAATTGCGTGATTCGTATCGATAATCTTGGAGACACGTGCGAACAGCATCCCCGCCGCCTTCTGCTTGAGACTCTCTGCGACCGGATCGGGTCGGGCGTCTTTCTTCACCGGCTTCGATGCGAGAATCGCACCTAAAACAATATCGTTTGCCCTGCGAGCATTAATCTCCTTACGAGCACCGCCAGACAAACGACCCTTCTTGGAACGAGGCATGGCTGAAAAGAAAGAAAGATGAAAGAAATATGTAAAAGGAAATAATCAAAGAAAGGAAGCCTGGGTTGCTATTTTAGCAGCGGAACCTAGTCAATTTTTTCCGAAGCCTAAGACCAATCAATGACAATAGAATCATCTGCAACATATTTCACATCGCAATCCGGAAAATTTATCCTGAGAAACGCAATGATATCAATAGCGATATGTTGGAGATGTCCGCATCGTGGATAGGTATAGGTTGAATATCCTTTCTTTGCGTAGGCTAACACATTGGATGTAATCTCTCGGACAACACGGATAATATTCTCTTTGTGTTCTTGTAATCGGGCTTCCGCTGTTATATCTGCGAGACGTTTACGAGATATAGGCAGCGTTTCCATCCGTTTCTTGTACTCAAAAAGAAATTGATTTATAGGGGTCTACGCAGATGAACGGAGGAATTCAACCGGCCACTCTGACTTTAGGTTACGAAGTTGGTCTAGCAGAATAGGCAAATAGTTGCTCACATTTGACCGCTCAAGAATAACACTCGGATACGCCGGACAATCAATCTGTACGTAGTCACAGCCGGCCGTATCATACTGAACCGCAGCGAAGAAATTCGCAATATAGGGAAGCATTTCCTGGGATTCCAGATGGAAGATATGACCATTGTTCAGAGATGGCTGTGCGAACATACCACTGTATCCATTGTTCGACTCCGCAGGAACAATCGTTAGAATATCATCGGGATTATCCGTCTTCTGAAGCGTAATAATCAGAGGAGAATATTTATTGCTGTAGTGTGATAGCATATAGAGCGTATCATTGTCCATTACATCATACGAGTCAAGGCTACGCGAATTGTCAAGAAGCACATTGTTGTAAAGAATATGATGCTTCTTCGCAGGAGAACATAGCAGCCCATTCAGCTTGTGCTTCATAACCTCAACCGTATCCCATTCATTAACAGTGAGTTCATATCGGTCGCCGGTGAGGGTCTTCAGAACTAGACGCATGGTGTATACTTGCGACTGTGTCATCAAGTTGTCCTATCAATTTTTAGACTGACAAATACAAATTCCTATAGGATGTTGTCCTTTTATTGCTGATTTATCAATTCGTTAAGACGTTTCTGTGCGTCCAGTAATTCAATCTGTGCTTGTAGGATTTGTTTTGCTTTGAACTCCTGTGCGACAAGTTTTTTATCCGCCGCCTCTTGTTCCTCTGCCTTGAGACGTGCTGCTTCTTCTATACGGCGTGCTTCTTCCGCAATTATTGCTTGTTGTGCGTCTTCTTCTGCCTTCCTACGTGCTTCTTCATTTCTTACAATCTCTTGTTCGTACTCCAAATGGTCTTGTTTTAGAACATCCGAGGCAAATGTATCAAATAGATATTTTGCGACGGGTTGTAAATGAGACATAGTATATGCGGATGGGTCTACTGTGTCACCTGCGGCTCCCCATTTATTATGCTGCGGCGAATAAGCAATTATATTGGATACAAAGGGTTGTAAAATAGTAGGAAGCGGGTATTTATATCTGTCGCCATGACGCATAGGTGTATCGCCGACATATTGGATAAAGGCACCATCAAAGGATGATGGCACCATCTGCCCTTTTCCTAAACTCCATACCTGACCAGTATTATCAATCACAATGTAGTGCTTAGGGTTTCCTATTATGTAGCGATTGCCTAGTGTGCTTTGTGGTACTGTTTTGGTAGGTGGATCAATGGGTGGAATCAACTCATATGCCAGTTTGCCACTTCTCAGCAACGCCATACTCTTGCGAAACTCTACATTTTGTGCGGGGCTACCTCCCAATATCTGTATGAATTCTTTCAGGCCACTTCGCTCATCTTCAATATCCTGTTCCAATGCTTCAAATTGTGCGAGGATATCTCTTGTTGTATTCACAGGTGTTATAGTCCATTCTTTCTCTAAAATTTTCTGTATAACTTGATCTGGCAACTGTATCGTTGACTGTTCGTAATCTCTCTTTTTATAAGGACAGCGTGTTAGGTGTAGACCACGCTCGTTTGAATAGACAGTCTCTTGTACCCATACGTTCCCGTAATTGTCGACAAAGAGTGTAGAATCTCCTCGTATCCACCCAGTGATGAACCAGATGTTGTGCGATTCGAGATTTTCTACATACTCTTCATGCTTTTTACCGCGGTCGTCAAGAGCGTACATATTATTGGGATCATAGTCGCCTGTAAGCCATGAAAACTTATCATAGGAAATTTTTCCATAATTGTGGGTATATGTAAACAGCATTATAATTTGTAGTAGTGTGTATAAATTATTGGGTCAATTTTTGCTATTACAAAAAAAGAATAATGTATTGGTCTAGTAGCCACCTCGTAGACGGAGAACCAGATGGAGCGTCGACTCCTTCTGAACGTTGTAATCGGCGAGCGTGCGACCGTCCTCCAGTTGCTTGCCCGCAAAGATGAGACGCTGCTGATCCGGCGGGATGCCCTCCTTATCCTGAATCTTGGTCTTTACGTTCTCAATCGTATCGCTCGGCTCAACATCCAGCGTAATCGTCTTTCCCGTAAGCGTCTTAATAAATACTTGCATGGTTCCTATATGCTGTTTGTATATAGCAACAATGGTTATATCAATTTTGTTTAGAAATCCGCATCCGTTGCGAACGTCATCTCTTCCGCCGCCCTACCCACACCAACTTTTGCGTAATTCGTCACCCGCTTCTCAAAGAAGTTATCCTTGCCTTCCAGTGAAATACGCTCCATAAACGAGAACGGATTCGTCGTATTCCAGATTTTCGGATAACCGAGTTGTACGAGCAGACGATCCGCCACGAATTCAATATACTGCGTCATCATCTTCGCATTCATACCAATGAGAGAGCAAGGAAGTGCTTCCGTAATAAACTCCTTTTCGCACTTGACCGCCTCACGAATCATCTTGTGTGCCTTCGTCTTGCTCAACTTATGGTTCAGAAACCCGTAAAGCAGACAGGCGAATTCTGTATGAAGTCCTTCATCGCGCGAAATAAACTCATTCGATGTAGTCAGACCAGGCATAACACCACGTTCCTTAAGCCAGAAAATCGCACAGAACGAACCGCTGAAGAAGATACCCTCTACGGCCGCAAACGCCATAAGCCGTGACGCAAAGTCCGATTCCTCAGACTGCATCCAATGAATCGCCCATTCTGCCTTCTTACCAACACATGGTACCGTTTCTACCGCATTCAGAAGTTTCATCTTCTCCGCTGAATCTTTAATATACGTATCAATAAGTAGCGAATACACTTCGCTATGAATATTTTCCATCGCAATCTGGAATCCATAAAAGCAACGAGCCTCTGGCCACTGAACGGCCTTCATCATATTGACAGCTAGATTCTCATTGACGATGCCGTCGGATGCGGCGAAGAATGCGAGAACGTGCGAAATAAAGTGGCGTTCGTTATCCGTCAGAACATCCCAATCCTTACGATCCTTGGACAGGTCGAGTTCCTCGGCCGTCCAGAAACTACCCTCCGCTTTCTTATACATTTCCCATACCTTTTGGTTCGCAATCGGAAAGATAACAAACCGTGACGGATTTTCAGTTAAGAGCGGCTCTTCCTTGCGGCGTTTTGTCTGAATAAACGCCCCCGCCATCTCTGATTTTTTGGCGATAGAACCGCTATCGACCGATGTAGCACGACGGCGTGCTGTACGTGGTTTAACATCCACAGTACTCAGAATTTCAGACATTGTACTTTTGCGGAAGATTATAAATCCGGGAAGATTACGACGAGTTGACTATAGTGTTTTATGTAGTCTTTGTGTCATTTTTTCTACGCTCGACGTCAAAATTGACGGCTGAATTTTTACCCTAAGGGTAGGGTATTACAAGCATGTATACTGAGGAGTCTATCATCATCAGTGGCCTAGGCGGATGGACTGGAATGCTACTTGGAATTCTTTACATTTATAACAAAGAGGCAAATGTCTCTATGGGAGACATGGTTCTTGTTGTATCGGCACCCGTTGCGATGGTTGCTACAATTCGTCTCGTATTTACGACCCTGATTACCATTCTCTCCTTCTCAACGAACGTATATGCGACGATGCTTGACCGCCAGGTACAGTTGGTCGCTATCTTTATGATTCTAAGTTCCGCAATGGTATCGAGCATTGGACTTACCCTTCAGCGTTGGGATAAACTACGTGATGAGCAGGTCGAGGCTGTTGAAGAGGAGGCCGTTGACGAAGGCGACGCTGTTGACGAAGGCGACGCTGTTGACGAAGGCGACGCTGTTGATGAAGGCGACGCTGTTGATGAAAGCGAGGCTGTTGAAGAGGACGAGGTGATTGACGATGAGGAGGCTGTTGATGAGGAGGCTGTTGATGAGGAGGCTGTTGATGAGGAAGCTGTTGACGAGGGGGCGACGGATGTTGCGAGTGACTTTGAGGGCGATGCTGACGATGAATCCGAAAATACGGCTCCTAAAATGGAGGAGGTGAAGAGGTTTGACTTTAGTATTCACGACATGTATAAACGAATTTACGGTATTATGTTTATCCAGTAAACATGATAAAAAAATTTGAATCGTCTTTTTCATTGATAAAGAATACCAATGGATCTTCCAAATGTATTACTCAAAAATATTGTAGATTACCTGGATCCAAAAACACTCGGTAATGTTGCGCAAGTCTCCAAAGAATGGCGTACACTTGTCTATCGCCCTTCTGTATGGAGACAACTACGTTGGAAGCAACATCGAAACGAGTTCTTTTATATGTCTGAACACTTGCCATCCAATATTCGGCATATTGGTGAGCCAACCGATTTGTGTTTCACGTCCTGGGTCGCCTCCAAATTAAGGCATTCCAATGAAATGTTTATGGACAATATGCCTCGTGAACTTCTTCTATTGAAAAACGTAAATGAGTTTATGACCGCTATAAAAGCACATTGGCAAAAAATAAACAAACCATGTGTTCATACCCACCATCATAAATGGTCAGATGTAATAAAAGCAAGAGCACATCTTAATTCTCTTATGCCAGATGATATTGCTCGCATTCACTACCGACTTATTCACTATCCTATTGCGGAAACAACTAATCAATACAGATATTGGCTTGAAGAGCATTTGAATGATTTACGTCGCTGTGATATACATTTTATTGATCGTCGTATAGAATCCACACCTCCAACAGATATCTTAAATATTCTTACAGAAAAAGTAGAAAAAACGAACCAGCAACGACGAGAAGCCTATTGGAAACTTCGTGAACATACCAAGCAAAAATATCATACATCTATACGTGCGTTAGGGCGTATTGGAAGGGCGGAGTTTGATGCGAATGAGCAGCATATTCTGAAGAATTATTCCTATTAGAGTTTCCATTGTATAGGCTCGAGCCCCTGTTGTTCTAGAAACGCATTCGCTTGTGAAAACGGCTTGGATCCGAAATATCCACGATGAGCACTCAACGGCGATGGATGAACCGTTTCCAACACTTTTTGATTCTCGTGTAGTGTAAGTTTACGAATTGTCGTTTGGGCGTGATTGCCCCACGCAAGAAAGACAATCGGGCGTTTCGTCGCAACCACAGCCTCTAACAGTCGTTGTGTCAGTTGCTCCCATCCTGCTATCTTTGCGTGGCTGCCTGGATTGCCTTCGTCCACTGTCAGAACCGTATTGAGAAGCAGAACACCACGGCGTGCCCAATGCGATAGGTCGCCCTGTGTGATTGGCCAGTCCGCATCTGTCAATCCTAGGTCGCTTATACATTCCTTCCGAATGTTTTTGAGAGACGGTGGAAGGACTACACCCGTCTGTACCGAGAAACTCAAACCGCAAGCCTGGCCGGCTCCGTGATACGGGTCTTGTCCTAGAAGAACAACACGTACGTCCGAAAGTGGAGTGAGTTCCAACGCTGCGAATACACAGTCATCTGGTGGGTAGACCGATACAAGACGACGGCGTTCCTCTACATATGTGAGGCAGGCTTTACCTGCGGGTGACTCTTTCCACGCCGCAACAAGCGACGTCCATTCGGATGCGTCAGGAGGCGTATCTATTTGTGTCGGCAGCGGCAGCGGCAGCGGCTGCGATTCAAGCGGCGGCAGTTCAGCTAGTGTTTCGTAAAAGCGAACTACCGAAGAGTGAGCACGAATTCGTCTCGGGTCTAGATTCCAAACATAGAGTGATTCCATGTTCCTTACTCGACTCAGGGCGACATACGCCTGACCACACTCAAAGGTGCTGGATCCGATATCAATCAGAGCACAGTCGAGCGTCGCACCTTGACTTTTATGAATTGTGAGAGCATAAGCGACACGAAGCGGAATCTGTTGACGAAACAGAGTGGGAGAATCATTGGACTCCCAATCATGTAGACCTATCTCTATGGGTTCTCCATATAGGAATTGGACAATCGGTGTATTGTTGGGCTTGAATCCTACAATCACACCTCGGCTTCCATTCACAAGTCCGCTATCAACATCTTTGTTCACTAGAAGCATAACCTGACATCCTAGACAGAGTGTGAGTGATGGTGCGTAGTTGGAATCATTGTCCAGTCGTCCAACAAAACGCTCCAACATCTCTCCAGTTGGCACTTCTTCGCCTGCGATCGGACGAAGTACCGTCTTTGCGATAAACGGAATGAGTGGTTTGTTGAGAGCAAGCACATTCTTCTCGTTAATTGTATCAACATCCGCATTCCGACTGAAGAGCAGTGTCGGCTTAATAATACGTGCCTTCCAATCGAGACCTTGACGACTTTTGAGTAGCTCAATAGAGGCTTCAGACGGTCGACCTATACGGCACTCATTCAGAAGCATTTGAAAGTCTACATCCGTTTGACGTTCGATGCGTTTGAGTACAACGGGTCGTAATTGCGTGTCTGGCCAGCGTGGCGATTCAAACGCAAAACGCCCCAACACTTCACCGCTAATTCCGCGAACAACGGGCGGAAGTTGAAAGAAGTCGCCGCACAGCACGAGTTGAATACCACCAAACGGCTTTGTATTCGCACGTATGGCCTTTCCTATCGTATCCAACTTTTCAAAGAGTTCTGGAGTCATCATACTGATTTCATCCACAACTAGAATATCTACTATCTTCCATTTACGCTTGGCTTTCGCATTTTTAAGAATGAATGTGATAAGAACCTGAGCGGTTTCACGAGCCAGACCAATGCCTGCCCATGAATGAAGTGTCTTTGCTCCATTTCCTAGCAACAACGCCGCACAGCCGGTCAACGCAGTGAGTGCGATTTGTTTTTTGATGCTGCGTGCCCATTCCACAACTGTACGAATAAGAAAGGACTTTCCAGCCCCAGCGGGTCCGGTGAGAAATATGTTGTGACCATCTTTTATCTGCTGTAACGCAGCTTCCTGCTCTTCATTCAACGGCATATTGTCGTTTGTGTATACTGATTAAGACTAAGTCAATTTTTACTTTCTCATTTTACAACTTCCAATTTGCACAGGCCATATTGATATTAAACCCCTTTTTGCTACAAATTATTCATCTATTATCAAACATACGTTTTTGGAATAATCTTTTTTAATTATGTCGTATTTATAAGCTAGGCACTCCTCGCATAATCTTCTTATAGAACCGCATGCCCATAATGGACGATATTCTGCGGTTTTACACATAATACACGGTTCAGGTTCCATTCTTGATTTAGCTATTGGTAACTTTTCCAACCAACTTTCTTTTATACGTTTTTCATTTAGTTCGTATATTTCTTTTAGTTTTTTATCACCATCGTAAAGTTTCCAAAAGTCGCACGGGTCTTCTACTTCAAGTTCTTCAAAAAAATCATCCCAAACATTTTTGAGTGCACATACAAAGTAAATTTTTTGTTTGTCGTTACTTAATTTTACTTCTGAAGGATATCCGTGATAGCATAATGGTCTATCCACTACATCCTCTTCTTTCAATAAACTTATTTCTGATGATATATGTTTGTAAGTTCCCTTAATATGACCTGGTCTGCTACACATCGCTCTTGACATTTCCAATGTGTCGTCAAGACTTTTGTATGTATATTTACCCCCTCGTATTCTATACCATTCTTTTCCTGTGCCGTATTCATGATTTTCACGCCTTTCCCACAAATAACGTTCTGTAATTGCGTTCTCTATCGCCAAATTATCGCCACCTTCTCCCCAATCATCTAAAAAATCCTTGTCATAAAATCGGTTATTGTCTATTAAGAACTTGTAGTTGCGATAAGACTGATTGTCACCAACTTTATAAAGTCCAAGCAATTTATTAGGCTTATGACGATGCGTGTTTGCTGCCCCTATTCCATTCAAGTGTTCACTAAAACGTCTATATAATCGTCTAGTTTCTCCTACATATATAAAATTGTCTTCACATTCAAGAACATATACCCAATGAACCATTATGTAAGCCTATGTATAATAAAACAGTACGCTTTATACTTAATCCATTTCTTTGGTACTGACCTAGATGCTTTTATCTGCGACGGCGGCTCCGTTGACGCCGTCCACCCGCCATTCCTACGACCGGAAGTTTATGAATCAAAATATTAATCCCTTTCTCAACATAAAGTTGAGTGGTTCCACTTGGGTTTTCGGCCGGATTCATATCACCGAAAACTTCGTCTTTGAATTCGGGATTCTCTTTTGTCTGCTCTTCCATCGCTTCCTTGTGTTTATCATTCGCAGCCTTTACTGCTGTAGCATACGTCATATAGGCTTTTGGATATGCGTCTCCATTTTCAACAATTACATACACAAACTCCATATATCTACTAAAAGTTATGATAATTTTATCTCCATCATATACCGCTTCTCCTGTTTGCTTGTTGTATGAAATCCGTTGTGTTTATATCCGTTATATGCTTTCACATTATCCTCGTGAACCTTTAGTTCAATGGTACTGTAGTTTTGTTGCCGAAACGATTCGCATACACAATTCATAAAGAGCGAATTATACGATAGATTGTCGGTAATTATTTTTCCACGATATTGTGGATCAATCAAATAGGAATAGAGATAAATGCGTTTCTTTTGTGTGAGTTCTGTCTTACAAAATCCCGCAATTGTTGTATTGTCAAATAGCATTGAATATTGTAATGGCCGACATGTATTGTTCTCCGCTAGAAAGTCGCCCATTGTATAGTCCGTGTTGCGATATACACTTATGTTCCGATTTAACGTGTAAATCGCATTGTAAAAGGGTTCGTAATGAAGTGCATTATGAACTTGCTTTGCTGTAAATTGTCGGAATCCGAGATGGAACACCAGGTCTGTATAGAATGTAAATAAATTGTATACAGAACTAAACGTAGGGTATAAAAACATCAATTTTCTAAATTAGCACATTTCGCAACTTGCCAATCAGAGATATATACGACATAGAGTCCTCCTCCACTCCAAACAATGTCTTTAGTGTTTGATTCATGCGGACTGTCTCATCTGCGTCGATGAGGTTCATCTGAAATAGATACGCCCGTAAAAGTTCGCATATTTCTTTAAAAGAGTAACGCCGTTTTATATTGATACCGGGTAGACCAGGAGGACGGAATGCGAACGTAGCCATCCGAAACGGCGATGTCGAAAGATACGGGACGTCGCCCAGTTGCTGTAACATTATGTTTTCAAGGGGGCGTTCTAAAGACGCAAGCTCCTCGTCCAAATCTTCTATACTCGCAAGAAGTATTTCCAGTGTATCTGTTAATGTTACAAGTTGTTCTTCAATCTCTAGAATACCTTCATCGTCGCTTTCATCCTCTGTATACGACGACACAGACATCTCTATCCTAGGGGTGCGGAAGTTACCGCCTCAATCATTTTTTACCTTAGAGACCAGCCAACTTATCGGAGTATGAAATTCATTTTGAATATACCATGACGATGTATCACTCTCCACAGGCGAACGTATAGCGTACCACCAATGGCGGGGTATGAAGATGGCGTTTCCTGGACGTAATTTAATTTCAATATATTTGACTGTATCAATCCATGGTATTTCGGTCGTTGTTTGCTCCCACGGATTCTTTCCCGTTAATGGAGTGGAGACAGTTGGTGGAATCGCTCCCTCGTGAGCAATCCACAATTCGATTGGTGCTCCGTCGGCTGCTACAATTCCTGTAAATTCCGCAACGGTTTTTCGCACTCCACGAAATCCCTTTACGGGCAATACGTGCGGATTGACTCGGTAATGGGGTATCCACGACCAATGCGAGAATCCATCCGCAATCATATGTTCAGACGTATTTTGTAACTTCATAGCGGTAACAATATCCTGAATGTTCTCAGGCATTGTTGTATGGCTGCCTTTAACCCAGACATTCCATGTAGTTCGGAAACCCTTTCCCTTCTCACGCACAATTGTTGTCCACGTCTTATTCTCGGTATTTGCATGAGTCCATCCGCCTATCCAATATTTCGGAACATTCCGTATTACAATCGGTAATTGCTCCGAAATTAAGTCCTTCCATGTCATATTTGGTTCATAATCACGTTGTAGTATCTGAAATTCGTGTATTGCTCCACGATACGCAACAATACACACTCCTAATATAAGGAGTGTTAGAAACAGAAGTTCAAACACCATTTGAATATATAGCGGATATTTGTGACGTTCATAAAACGCATTGCTAAATTTCTTGTGCGTCTGTATTCATTTGTTTCACGATATGTAGATGTGCTTTAAAGAGTTTAGGAAGTGCGAAAAAATATAAAAACCCAAACGGATATGTATAATAACAAGCCAATAGACAATTTGCGACTGTATAGATAAGCATGTTTCGGGGATTTACACCGTCCACATTTGTTTTGAGCCAGTAACGAGCATATATATGTTTAGAGCGAACAGCATGTATGAAATAACTATAAAATAAACCATAAAATATGGTTACACCAAGTACTGAAAAGAAAAAGAACTCTCGTGAACGATTGTCATATAAAAAATACTCTAGAATATCCGAGTATTGCGGCATTGTATCGTTTTCCATGTTCTTCAAATACATCATTGTATTCGTCCAATGTATAATGATTGAAACAATTAACGGTTTGGACAGTATAAACCACGACCCAGTATGTCCTGGATCCGGAACAGACTCAACCGGCCACTTGCGAAATAGTTCAAACTCCGTTAAACAAAGTTGGCAGCGATAGACTGCTTCCTCATTTTCGGTTGTTTCTCGCCAACGTATAAGACAGCGAAGATGAACGTATTTTACGGAACCTATACACGCACAGGGTGCAACAAGTGGATTTTTAGAGGTTTCCTGCGGCATCAAACAAAAACGGCACTCCATTTAGAGATATAGGCACATTATTTTTATAGGAATATGCCTTATATATCAGTTGTATTGTCAGATGGTTTAGGCAACAGATGCTTCCAAATTGCAGCCATGCTCGGATATGCGGAACGTCACGGACATACGCCTATTCTTATACATGAACATATGAAACCAACAACATCCCATAAAAATACGGAACAGGTTGTATCTATATTTCCCTCTATTCCTGTTATGTCTATGGATACCTCACGATGGTTTCTTGTGACAACAAAAGACGACGATGCTCTCACCTACGTAGACTTACCGTACGTGAAGGATGATGTCTTATTGCGTGGATATTTTCAATCCGAGCGTTATTTTCCACGTGTGCGTATTTGTCCTGTACTTCCAACAGTTCAGTCTCTGCCTCTCTCTCAATCCTTGTTTCTTCATGTTCGCCGTGGCGATTATCTATCGCCGTATTGTCGGCATCACTGCGTGGACTTGACAGCCTATTGGCGGCGGGCGTTGGACGTATTCTGTGCGGATGCGTTTGTCATTGTTGCGTCGGATGATATTCCGTGGTGTGAACGTGAATTGCCACGACTCTTTGGAGACCGTGTATTACCGCACCAGTGGGTATTTTTACGCAATATGAGTGAATTGGAGACACTGTCCGTTATGGCAGGATGTCGGCACGGAGGCATTTGTGCGAATAGTACATTTTCGTGGTGGGGAGCGTATTTCAATACGGCGGGCACAATTGTAATGCCTACGCCGTGGGGATATCCACCACTTCCGCCCGCACGCGATATTTATCCTGAACGTGCTGTAGTGCTGGATGCGTCACGGGGAGTAGTCTAAACCATTCTGCGTGTTATAGACTACAAGAAATGGAGTCTCCGCGTACAATACTTCTTACATTGATTCCGGTACTCTCCACTATTTTATACATGTATAATGAGCCTAATTTTAGTTGGGTTCGCACGCTTCCTTATATAACACCCGTGTTAGCAACACTTCTTATGAGTATACCAAGTACAGGATACTCTAGCAATCTTAGACGAGTTTGGAATTACATATATAAAGAAAACAAGGCGAATTTCACTGCGCGTCTGGCTCTACGTGCTTGGCGCGATGAGCCGGATTCTATTGTACGCTGTTTTTCTACAGTTCTATGGGAATGGAATCGCAAAAACCGCACTGTAAATTGTAATAATTTAATGGAAGAGTTTTCTAGAAATGGATATTGGGAACGGGAGAATGAGTATGACTACAACCCTCTATTTGTAGACGAACCGGATTGTGATTTTTGGAATATAGACCATCCCAATATCCGCTACCGCATGTGGTTGATGCGACCCTCGGATCGCGACGGTGTAGAGCATCCTGAGATTTTTCTGAAGATACATTTCCTGGATGCGAATACATCGCCGAATCGTGTCATAGACCATATTCAATACATACGCGACGAAGCCAAACGTATACTCAAGACACGCGGTCAGATTCAAAAAGTTCTCGTTAGCCAAGAAGAAGGTGGCGGTAGAGATTCTGAACGACGCAGTAGTTCTACTGCGCTTTCGTTTGTTAAATTTGAATTCGCTACGACGAGTTCGTTTGACAACTTCTTTTCTGAGGAGGCCGAAACAGCACGCAAGGATATAGACTATTTTATGAATAAAAAAGATGAATATGTGCGTACAGGACGGCCTTGGAATTATACAGTTTTGAACGAGGGTCCTCCTGGTGTGGGAAAAACCAAACTCGTAAAGGCTATTGCGGCGTATACGGGACGCACCCTTATTGTCCTCAATCTCCAGCATATTGAATCCATTAATGCTCTGTACGAAGCATTTCATTCCTCTGTGCTAGGAGGCGAACATCTTGAACATACAAAACGGTTGTATTATATTCCAGAAGTGGATACACAACTCAATGATTTTCTGAAACGTCGTGCTACAGCTGAAAAATCACTTGTTCTTCTTGAAGGCGAGACCGAGAGCCAAAATTCCAAAAAATCAACAGACTTTAAAGAGTCGGATAAACTAAAATCGTTTACGAAAGCATCCAAACAACCCACACTTGGCGAAGTGTTGAATATTCTGGATGGTATTCCAGAACGGCATGGTCATATCATTGTGATTGATACAAATCATTTGAAGGATTTGGATGCTGCGTTTATTCGTCCTGGTCGTGTGGATCGCATTTTATCATGGGGGAAAATGACAGCGTCGAATAAACGCAAGTATTTGGCAAATTACTATCAAACGACTGTGGGCGACGATATCGATGTTCCAGAACTATGTATGACGGCCGCAGAATTACAGGCATGTGTATCGCGTTATCCGACTCTAGAAGCATTTTTGAGAGAGTTTGCATCTGAAAAAATTGAATAGCTTTTCTAGATATAAAGCATCCGTGCGTCTAAATACTACACTATATTCTTCCTTCCTTTCTTTCATTTTCCATGCCTAAGTTGTCGGATTACTTAGACATAGCCGAGGAGTATGCGACCATGGCTGCGACACGCATGAAGACGAGTCTTCATATTGCGTTTGTCTACGGTCGTGGCGGAGTTCTTCTGGGTATGTGTACAAATCGGGTTGGGTCTCGGTCTTTGGGTGCTGGTTACGATAAATTTACAATTCATGCGGAGCGTGCGGTGCTTAAAATGGTCGGCGATGTATCTCTTTTGCGGGGAGCAGTGCTTGTTGTTGTGCGGGTCGGTAGGGGCGGAAACATTATGGGGTCGGCTCCGTGCCACGGATGCCGGTGTCATTTGGAGAAGGCGATGGATAAGTACGGCTTGCGTAAGGTGTATTATTCGTGATTGCGAATTAATGTAATGTCAAATACAAACTCTCAGGCTGTGCAATATCACGCAGAATCTCAGCCTGAGCGTTTTTCAACGTCTCCAACATTCTTACATCCGTTTTGTAGGTCGCAATCGTAATCCACTCATTCACAATATTCATAAGTTTGAGTAGACCACGCATAAGATTGCCCTCATAAATATCGTAGCGTTTTGCGAGTTCCGCCGCACTCACGCCGTCTAGCCAATCGTGTCCGATTTCTACCCACAGTGTGGTTAGAGACCAGAATTCTTCAGGCGATTTTACGCCATGCCGACTGTCAATAGCTAGGCCACGTTGACACCACGAATCCATTTCGACAAGTGTATCCTTTACACGATCCGAAATACGAGGTGACAATGAACGCGGATGTACCGTTTTTGTGGATGCTTCACGATCTACAATGAGCGATCCGAGAGCGCTCACAATTTCTTGTGCGGACGCATCGTTCAAACGGTTTGACTCGTAGAGTTTCGCAACGAGCAGTGGATTTGCTTCATTGACCTCCGTGGCGAGAATGCCGAATTCTGTAAGAACAGGTGGACTTGCGTCAGTCCCAGTCGTCGCATCAATCGCACTAATCGCATTCCATTCCTTCAACGCTTCAAACACAGGAGCAATACGTGATGCGTAGACAGACTCTGTGAGCGATTCAATGGCTTTATGAACTACTTGAAGTTGTCCTTCCAGACGTTCATACTGTTCATTCATCTTCGCAGCCGCTGCCCATTTGGGTCCCATATGACGGTCGTTCCACATATCCAGTGCGGTCTGGGCTTTCCGTTTTGCTGCATTGACGGACGTTTTTACCGCATTCGCAAGTTCCGCTCGCTTCACAAATTCGTCACGTTCCGTGGCTAGAAGTGGAATCGCTTTTTGCGTTGCTTGAATTGTTGAAAGTTCCATTTCGGCTTTTTGAACGGCGACTTTCCGCTGTTGCTCCCAGTAACTCGAACGTACCAATGTTTCCCACAATGGTGCGTCCCCTGTTTTGGAGATGAGAAGTGCCTTTAAAATGAAATCGTAATGGAATTGGAGTCGGCTCTCAAGAGGAACCATTGAACCCGTAAGACAGCCACGAAGTTCATCACCCTCCAAGGGCTGTCGTGCGGGCATATACATAACAAGTCCCTGTGTATCTTTTCCTCGTCGTCCCGCTCGTCCCGCCATCTGAATATACTCATCCGCACGGAGTGCTCGGAATCCGCCGCCATCGGACGGCTTTTTCAGATCTAGAAAGACGACTGTACGAGCGGGCATATTGAGACCGACCGCAAAGGTTTCCGTACAGAATAGCACCTTAATGAATCCACGGGAGAAGAGAAGTTCAATAATCTCTTTCAGCAGTGGAAGAACGCCGCTATGGTGAAACGCAATTCCACGCTCCAGAAGCCGTACAATCTGATGATATTGCTGTAGATGTTCCAGCGTCTCATTGTATTTATGTAGATGAAACTTGAGAATATGACGAATGCTCGCAACATCGCTCGGCTCAATCAACGTATCGCTGAGTTGTTCCGCATACCGTTCACACTCTTTACGACTGAAGACGAAGAAGAGAGCCGGTAGCAGAGAACGTGTACTCAAATGATTCACGCATTCGTTCAACGTATGGGTAAACGACTGAAGTTTGACTTTGCCCGCAGAACCAGCAATACTGTCGCCAGATGCTTTTCCCGCTGCGACACGACGAGCCCAATCATCCGCATCTTTCGCACGTTTCTCACGATCACGTATCCATTGCGAATAGACTTGGCCTTGAAACGGTGCTTCGTCGCCGTCTTTCAGAGGACGAATTGGCAGATGTGATTGTGCTGCGTCATAAATACCGTGAATGAGCGGAACAACACGATGAGTCGTTTTGAGGAGCGTAATTGGAGTCTGTTTGACCTCGCCCAACCAAGAGGCGAACGCCTCAGGACTATCAATCGTTGCGGAAAGAAGAATCATGCGAACGGTGGGCGGCATCAGAATGAGTGTCTCTTCCCATACATGCCCGCGTTCCGGATCATTAATGTAATGAACCTCGTCAAAGACAACCGCGCCAAGATTGTTCAGAGTCAGCTGTCCTGCGGTGCCTAGATATTGTGTCGGTGTTGCTTGCTTGAAGAGCAAATTGCGTAAAATTTCGGTTGTCATTACAACAATATCCGCCTCTGGATTGTTCTTAATATCGCCCGTCATAATCCCGACACTCGATGACGGAAACAAGAGTTTTAGGTCGTGATATTTCTGATTGCTAAGTGACTTAATCGGTGTTGTGTAAAAGATACGCTTGCCTTGCTTGAGCGAATACGCAATTTGGTATTCGCCGACCAGCGTTTTACCAGACCCCGTTTTTGCGGTAACCAATACATTCTCACCACGATGGATGCTGAGAATGGCCTGTTGTTGGAAGGGATCCAAAGGAAAGGTATAGGTGATGGCTGGATCCGCAGGAGGATAACCCTCGGCGGGAACAGATGTGGAGGGAACGTTCAGAAGCGACATTTGTTTTGTAGTTGAATAAAGTATGGTTACATCAATTTTTTATTAGGTGGTATTCTTTAGAGAGGATGTCTGATACCGTCCGCATTACTGGAGATGCTCTTGATTATTTGAAGGTTCATTCACAATTAGTACAAACTATGCTTGAAGATGAAGACAATAAAGATGTATTTGAGATTGATGTTGAACTATTGCCGAATAAGAGCATTGATGCTCTATTTCTTCAAGAATGGATTGATGGTAAGAAAATAGGCGAACGTAAGAATGACGGTTCCTTCACATTAGCAGTACCCTTTACAGAAGAACAAGTCTATACATTATTAGATTTTATGATGGTCGCACATCCAACAACTCTTGTGGATACGTTTCGGATGTTTCCTGCTCTCGGAAAACCTGGAAACTTAGTTATCACACATAGTATGCGAAAACCGTTAGCGAAAGCAGCAACTAAACCCGCCTTGAAGAATTACAACAATTATATTCCTAACTACTACAATAATAATGAACATGAAATAAAGGCGATTGAAGAAGAAAACGCAAAACGTGCTCGAAAACGGTTTGCGTATGTGGATCCCAATGACAGCAACAATTCAAACCGCATGAAACCGTGGGCAAAACGTGCGGCTACAAAACGTGGAAAAGGAAAAGCAAGACGCACAACACGCCGCCGACGAAATTAGGCTCTTCCAAGTACCGTTGGAGCCGTAAATACAGCCAGTGCGTCTAACAATCGGGTCTTATTCAAAATCATCGCAACATGGCCTTCTCCGCATTTCAAATAGAGTCGCTGCGTTTCTTCCGGTGTGAAATAGTTGTAAATACGGCATATAATTTCCAACAAGTATACGATATCTTCAAAACAGTATCCTGCCGACCATAATTCTAGAAGCGTTTGGAGTGTCTCTACACGGTCATTTCTGAGTGCATTACGACCTAGTTTCTCCAAAAGTTTTACAGGCGGTGCGTTGACAATCGCTTGTACATCCGCCGCTGTGACACTCTCCATATCAGATGACTCCATCACTTGATGAAAGAGTTTGAACAGTCGTGCGTTTCCGAGCGACATACTCATAATCCACGACTCTGCTTCGTCACTAATCTCCACTGTAGAGCCTTTGCGGAAAAACGCACGATTGGTGACCAGATTGACTGGCATAAATTGTAGCATGACGCAACGGCTCTGAAGCGGCTCAATAAATGGCTCGGGTCCCGCCGCCACAAACAGAAACCGTGCGTGTGCTTCGTAGTTTTCCAAAATACGACGTAACGCCTGTTGGCTCACGAGTGGAACGGAATCTGCATCGTCCATCCATACCCACGCTTTTACATTTGGATAGCGGCGTGTACGACGGACAAATTCCGTTAATTGGCCACGAATCGTACCAATACCACGATCATCGACCGAATTTAGAAGCAAAATATAATCTTTATGTTCGGCTTCTGGAACGTTATGTTTGGATAAATATGCATGAATGAACGCACGGCTAAGTGATGTTTTTCCGCAGCCTGGAGGACCAAAAAACATTAAATGCGGTGGATTCTCTAAATGATTTCGTAAAAAATACACAATATGTTCCTGACATATTACGGAGTCCATTGCCAAACTATTAATATAAAGAATGACTGGATGTTTTAGACCGGTGGAGGAATCAACAGGAAATCCATAATGTATCCGTAAATACATTTACAGGTATCTTAAATCTAGATACGAATTGTGGTTTTCATATCAGGGTTGCTTATGAGCGGTTCTGCTTCACTCCCCTTATCTACAAACTTGGAAGTATGGCTGAATAACTCGTCTTTTTATACTAAGCCCTCCAGCAGTATATGTGTTTTTATCGTGCGTTAGAAAAATTAAACTATCCTATTTTATAGAGATTGTATGAACAATAACAATGATCCCGACCCACCGCCAATGCCTGCGTTGCCGCCGCCAAACAATTTGATTGGTTTGAGCCGTATTACGAGTGGAAATATTGAAGAAAATAAGTATTATTTAGTCTCAAGTAAACTACACGGCGAAGAACAATTTACATATAAACTTGTATTAGTTTCATATAAATCGAATGCTACTAGACTAGTAACTTGTTATATTAAAAAATCCGACGATGGTGCAAATAATTGGCAAGATTATGGAGATGGAATAAGGTCGATGTATTCATATGCGAATATTGATAGAGATGCACAAAATGATAGTAGTACTTTTTTTTATAATATTCCAATGGTTGGTGGGGCAATTAAACGTAGACGAAGCAGACGTAATAATGCTAGTAAGGGTAGAAAACTCAGCAGACGCAACAAAGGCAGCAGACGCAAGTAAAATAAGAGTTTATAGAAAAAGATCATACAAATAGAATGCCTATCTATAGATTCAAAGCGGGCACAAAAATGGCGTTAGATACATTTATACTTGATATGGGGTGGGAAGGTGACGTAGAAGATACAGATATCGATGTAATGAATAAAGTTATTGATGTAGCAACATACGAATCTGGCTTGTTTGCGTTTACAATCAATGTAGCTGGTCAAGTTGTAACTCATACAGACGGTGCAGATGAAGATTGGGAAGAAAACGCAGAAGAAATTGCATCCTTTTTACAGGCCTATGTGGTTGAAAAACCTGCCCCGGCCAAAAAGAATGAGGTGACTAAAAATGGTGCGAAAAACAATACAGCTAAAAAAGGAGGTGGTGGGAAAAAGAGGGCAACGCGTCGTAGAGTTCGTTAATATGGATAAATCAACTAATACTATGAAAATAAACGCAATTTATTTTCATAATGTTTTAATGATAAATGGTGGAGTTTTAACCCCCTTTACGTTTCACAACTTTACGTGTTTTGCGGCGTGTTCGTCGCCCACCCTCTGCTAAATATAATTGTGATAGGATGTCAGATATACGAACGGGTTTTTTGATAGCAGCAATATATTGATTTCCCCGCACATTTTTAACAAATGGTACCAAATATTCAACTATAGAACGCATAATAGTATTGGGTATACATGCTTCCCCATTATATACAAATTCGCACAATTTCCCCGCATTTCGTTGCTGAATCAAATAATGAAACAATTGTAATAGTTGGGTTTCAAATTTAGCGGGATTATCAATCATGCGGTCAGGATACGTGTGAAAATAATTATTTAAATATTGAATACGACCCACATGATTATAGAATTTATGCCGAAGCGTAGCATTTATGTGTAAGGATTGCCGATCCGTCATTCCACTAAGATTGCCTTGAATCAATTGCGAGAAGGATTCTAATGGGAACCCATTTATACTATTGTATTTTTCTTGGAAGTTGTTTGCAGCAGTATTCAATATATCAATACCCGGTTTAGATTTAATAGGCAATACGAGTTCAAGTATATGGTCGGGTTCCGTGGTTTCGAATTTAGCAACAATTTGTATTTTAATCATACCTCGGTCATATTGTGGTGAACGAACAATCCATAAATTTCCGACACGGTCTTGTATATCCGATGTATCGGCTTCATGTACTTCTCTGTAATCAAACGGCACCGTATTCTCAAACAATTTCGCAAACAGTGGCATCCGTTCAAGTTGTATTTTTAGTTGGTCATAAATCCAACGTGTATAATTGTCCAACAATATATTCATATGTGCTCCGTCCTCTGTTAATAAATATTCGTAATGATCCACTGGATGTTTGTCTGGTATACGTATGAAGGGCATAACCAGACGTACATCAATATCACCGGTTGGGTCGACGTAATCTCGCAAGTTTACAGTTGCACGACTGTCAATTGCGTTCATTAATTCGTAAACGCATCCGCCGAAAAAATAATATGGTTTATATTTGAAATATGTGGAAATAGGAACCTCTTCTATTTTATAGGTTTCCTCATCTTCCGAATACCACAAGGGGATTGTGCCACTGTAACTATAGTCCAGCCACGGTATATTTTGAACACAAGAAACTAAGTTGAGGCCTATAGGATACGCGTTCTTCACCCAATTTATGCGTCCTCTATCCCGGGTATAGGTGAATTCAGAATTTTTGACAGTTTTTATTTCAAAACCTCCCTTCATTTCTTACAATGTCCTTTTATTTTCCCTTAGTTATAAATGGGGTTTTATCGTGTATAGATATTCTTATACACATTACGAATTTCACTTATTTTCGTTGTATCAATTTTTAATTTGCTAAGTGCATTGTTAAATGATTTTGTGTGATATTCATCTGTCTAAAAGTGTTCTATCTATAATTTTGTTATCCAATAACGAAACGAGGGGGTTGAAAGGAGATTTATCCCCTTAGCAAGGGGTCTAAAATAAGGAAGTATCTATTTATCTAGAATATGTCGGATTTGTACGCTCGTCTCGGCGTGGAACGCACAGCATCCCTTGATGAGATACGTCGTGCGTATAAAGATGCAGCACGTGTGAATCATCCAGACCGTGGTGGAAATGCGGAGAAATTTAAATCCATTCAGGAAGCCCATGAAATCCTATCGGATGAGAATCGCCGACGCATGTATGATATGACAGGCTCTACAAATAACGACGCTGGCTCCGCAATGGGCGGAATGGCAGCAGGCGGCATTCCATTCCAGTTTATGGGCGGCATGGGTCCATTTGGTATGCCTGGTGTATCGTTCGATATGGGAGATATTCTTGGAAACATGTTTGGCGGCGGTGGTCGGCGAGAACGCCGCAGTGGAGGCAAAGGTCCTAACAAATTTCATGATGTTGGTCTTCGTTTGCGGGATTTCTATAACGGTCACGAAATTAAACTGACATTCAATCAGGCTCGTAAATGTAAAACGTGTTCTGGCAGTGGTGCGGAATCGACAGAAGAGTGCCGGCCGTGTAATGGTGCCGGTATGCGCACCATTGTGCGTCAACTGGGTCCTGGTATGATGGCACAAACACGGTCGCCATGCGAAGCTTGTAACGGCGAAGGAAAGCGAACGCTTCGTGCGTGCCGCACATGTAACGGTAAGAAATGTACGGAACGTGAAAAATCGCTGGATATCAAGATTAAACCAGGTATGGCGGAAGGCGAGCAACTCACATTTGCGGGAGAATGCTCTGATTCGCCCGAGTTTGATACACCAGGTGATGTTGTACTTACATTGCGTCGTGCGACAAGCGAAGATGCAGCGTTTGAATGGAAAGGCGACGACCTCTGGATCCGCCACACCGTCTCCTTTTCGGAATCTATTCTTGGATTTACAGTGGCTTTGCCGAATCATCCGAACGGTAAATCGCCGTCGTACGTATGGCGGGGTGGGCCACTCATTCATGGAGCATCGCTCTGCTTTGCGAACGGCGGTATGCCGAAAAAGGCCGGTGTCGGCTTTGGCAATCTCTATGTTCAGATGATGATTACGCCACCGCTCGTTGTTGCGTGGACGCCTGAAGATGCGGCGAAACTCCAATCTGTATTTGGCGGCTCCTCCCAATCATTGGATTCTCCTGAACTTCCTACATTGGTTCTTTCGTCGGCTGAGTCTCTGTTGACGTAGGGTTCTCTATAAAATTTGAGGCGTTTTACATGTTGTGTTTATGTGTTCAGAAATGAAACGTCTTCCCAAATCGACCTATCACCATATTTTCGGATCGTATGTTCAATCTCCACGAATCTTTGCGAGGGTTCAGACAGATGGCAGTTACTATCATCGCAGTAAGCTTTCACGTATTGCTATGATATTGTACCCAGTTGGCAAAATTAAACCGTACACACATATGACGCAAATTATGAACGTAAATGATAGTACAGAAACGGAATGGGCGTCTGTATCGCACGGTCTTATCTTTGCGTTGGAACATGATGAGACTATCATTAATATTGAAAATGATAATCTCAGCGTTGTATCTGGACTTATTATGCCGCATAATCATCTCAAACATGATTATGCTCGTTATTATCGTGATACGATTATGAAACATGCTCGTCAAACGGAATGGACGGGAATTCGCTGGATTCCGCGAGGAATGAATCTTGCGGATTCGCTATTCCACTAACGACGACTGTTCTTGCGTGACGCCTTCTTGGCTTTGCGAGACGGCTTCTTGGCCTTGCGTGACGCCTTCTTGCCCTTGCGGCTGTTGCGTTTGCCGGCTTTTTGTACATACGAATTGTCGGGACCCTTGAAACTGGGAACGACCTGGTTTTCCGTATACCACTGGGGGTTGAGGAACGCCTGGGGCTCCTCCTGGGGCGTAAGAAGCATGGAAGGGGCGTTAATCGGCGATACACCGCCACGCATTCCACGGCGTCGGGAGCGACGGCCACCGCTCATGCCGTATTTGCCCGCAAACGAAGGGAGCTGAGCGAAGGCGTTATCGAGGCTCGTCACACGGGCTCCCGCATGGAGGTCAACCGGCAGCAGTTCGCTGAACTGGCTGGGGTAATCCACCGCACCACCACGCATACGGCGGATGCTGCGCGTCTTGCCGCCGTGGTAGTTTTTCGTCACATTCTGGAACTTCATTCCCTGAGATAAACTGTTCGATGCCGTGAGTACTCGGCCGCAATTCGGGCTCTGGCACGCATCAGTATTGTAACTACCGCTGTACATTTCTATTCTTAGGGGAATATTTTCTAGGAGGCCGGTGCGGAAATCGTCTTTTTACGAACGAGGCCAGACACAATGTAGATACTGTTCTCGGTCATAATGATAAAATCCTCGTTCACCTTGAAGATCTTCTGAATCATTGACGTGTATTCCTCCTCGGAACGCACGAGCATCTTCTGCTTGGAAACTGGGTCTTCACCCAAAAAAGCACGACCCGCATGCGTGTCGTTGTAGTAATCAAGCATAATTGGCTTATCCTCATCAATCGCAATACGTGCGGCGTGCTTGAGAGTCTTCTCGCTCGGCAAAGCGGATTCAGCGGGTGCCGGAGACGTGGTCGTCGTAAGTGCTGTTGTCGGGGCGGACATAATTGTTCTGTTCCGGAAGAACAACCTTTTTCTATTAACGAAACGCGGCTTATTTTGTCACTTTGAATACGTTTCGGGGGCAGGGATGTTGAATCCACCCAGTCTTGACACGTTGTGTTTTCGTCGTTTTGGATGTAACGACTGTGCTCGCATCCTCCTCTTTGTCCTTCACTTCCGGAAGAACGTACACCTTACGTAGAATTTCATCCGCATGGCGTGTAAATATACCTTTAATAAACTCGTACGCTTCATTGATTTGATCCATTGTACGAGCACCTGTAATAATAATTTGTCCCGTTTGAAATGGCGAAATCGTAATCTTCTTACAATCGCCAATCTTCTCTCCATCGCCTGTTCCCTTACATAGTTCGTCGCAGGGACAGATTCCCATAGGGCTACCCGCCGGACGACGTGAATTGTAGAAATATTTCGTTTTTACACCTTGATAAATAGCAGATTCGTAACTTGAATTGAGTTTATAGGTTTCTGACAAAATACGATGAAGTACATCTCTGCGGACTTTTGCACCAATACTAAAATCCGTATTAATCAATTGAATCTGCTCTTTTGAAATGACAGGTGTACTGGTAAATACCGGTGATTCCGTACACGTTTCTTGTAGGTGGCGAATGAGCCATACAAGTGCGTTCCGACTCATCTCCATACTTCGAACACCCGTCATCTGAATTCCGCCGTTACGGAATAGTTTTACATTAATTTCTTTCCAATTGAGTGGCGATATTTCACTACGAACAACAAGAGTCGCCTGATTAAAGAATGATTTTTTCGTGTCCTTTGCTTTCAACATAATATCTTTAAATGATGTGCCTTTTGTACGACCTTTGAATTCCATTTTCAGTACGCCGTCGTTCAAATCCCAGTAATCTATAATTGGGATTTGAGCAAATATATTATCAAGATTAATAATTGTGCCTACATGTGCGGTGGTCGTCATCGTACTAATACGTAGATCCGAGAATGTAAGCGTTGGCGGTATAAAGGAGAGTCCCGAAATATCGTCGGACATACTTCGATTCTGTTTAAATGATAGACTTGCCGGACGCTTTAGACCCCCTGTCATTTTTTTATATGATTATATAAATATTTCCTTCTGCCTTGATAGAAATGGTGAAAACAACTCGTAAAAACCATCGTGGTGGCGGTGTTCAAACATCCCAGCAGTTTTTCAATCCGGATATTCTGCCGCCGGCCGAAGGTCTTCTGAATGCGGTTGTTTCTACGGCTCCTACGTCGACGGAAATCCGCCCTGTTCTACTCTCTACGGTACCCGCATCCAATCTTATTACGGGTGGAGCCCGGCGTACCCGTAAACGGGGTGGCTTTTCGCCCAGCATAATGGGCAGTTTTGTAGCAAACGCCCAGTCTGCGGTTGTTCCTCTTGCTCTCTATGCGGTCTACCATATGTTCGTCCCGAAGAAGGGTTCCGTTGCGACGGGCGGCAAGAAGGGACGCAACACACGCCGCCGCCGTTAGGACTGTTTCGCACGTCTCATACAAAGTATACAAATTCCAACAAATAAGATTACAATCATAGCAGCCGCATTCATCTGGTCGATGTACTGCGAGTGCTCATTATACGTTGAAAGATCGGTTGTTCGTAAAGGCATTCTACGTGTTTATCTGCGGTATAGTTTTAGACTTTATGATAAGAAAATATTATTATGATGTATTTTCTTATCCTACAACAAATCGCATCTTACTCTATACCGTTTATCAATGAAGCACGCTTTCGTATTTATTACAGGACGCCGATAAATGTCTAACGGCGGCGAGTCATCTTTCGGCGTGACGAGCGTTGCTTACGTGAGCGACGACCTCCTATCTTCGCCCCCTCCAACAGTGCAGCGAGTTCCTCAAATTCGTCTTTCGAATTTACACCAACGTTTGCCATACGTGCGATAATATCATTTAGGCCGCCGTTATTGTTGTGGGCGTTTCCGTAATTGTTGTTCATGGCCGGCGCAGCAGCAGCAGCAGCTGCGACCGCAGGTCCTGCTGTAGCAATCGCCGCTGCTAACTGCTCTTTCGGAGCACCTACCGTCGGATTGGGTGTATAGAAAAAATAACGATACGTCGGTGGTTTGCCTCCGCGGCGAGGTTTATCACTCGTAATCTCGTTAAATTTGTACGCAGGATTCGTATAAATTGCGAGTTCCGCAACCGATTTCGGCTTCGTTGTATCCACCGTATACAGTTTCGTCTTCGGTTTACGTTGTTTATCCATATTCATAGAACTCATAACTTCCTACATAGTCTTTAGAATAAAAGAGGTTTGGTCTAAAGAATATATGAGCGGCAGTGGAAATCCGGGATCCGAGATGAATAAATTGAACGACATAGGTGCGTTTGGGAACGCACCTTCCCATCTAAACGCACCTTAACGAAATTTTACATATCATGATGGGAGACAATCACGGCGATTATGTCTTCTTTTGTCGTACGGTAAAGGCATCGCCGGTGCGTACACTTGTTGACGCTGTAAAAGATATACTCACCGAGGTCAATCTGGAAATTGATGCGAGCGGCATTAAAATTATGGCTCTCGATGGAACTCATACAATTCTTGTACATATGCGTCTCTATGCGGATCGGTTTGATGAGTTTCGTTGTGCTGAGAAATGTATCCTCGGCATCGACTTTGTAAATTTCAATAAGATGGTGAAACAAATCAAAAACGAGGATTCACTCGTACTGTTTATGGAGCAAACAAATCGTTCGCGTCTCGGCATTCGTATTATGAATGGCGAGAAGCAGATGGTTACGACGAAATACCTCAATCTTATGGAACTCGATATCAAGCCTATTGAGATTCCTCCCGTACATTTCCCATCTGTTATTTCTATGCCCAGCTTGGACTTTCAGAACATTATCAAAGATTTCATCCAACTCGGCGATAAAGTCGAAGTCAAGTCTGCTGAGAACGAACTCAGTTTCCGCCTTGAAGGCGGCGAATTCGGCTCCCAAGAGACGATTTGTATTCTACCGAAATCGCAAAAGGAAATCGTTCAGGGTTATTTCCTACTCAAGCCTCTCGCCCTTTTTACGAAATGTACTGCAATGTCCTCGGATATCTTTATCTACCTCAAGAACAACTATCCGATTATTATTGAGTATTCCGTCGCAGGCCTTGGAGAGATTAAACTTGCTCTTGCTCCTTACGCACGCACCGAGTCGTCCTCATCTTCCGAGAACAATTCCGGTGGTCGTTAGCCTTGGCAAAAATTGAATCACAAAAAATGAGGGTATGGAATGTTGCGTCGTTCTATTAAATATTTTCTTTCCTCACACTTTCTTATAAGCCATCATGACGGAGATGGATACGCCTGATGCCTTTCCTTCTGGGTCATGGACACTGTATTTTCATGACCCAGAAGATCCTACGTGGTCTCCCGAATCCTATAAAAAGATTGGGACATTCTCTTCGTTTTCGCCTCTTTGGGGCGTGCTGAAGCGAATTGAAGGAGATAGGTTTGTCTCTGGGATGTACTTTCTCATGCGAGACCCCTATCTGCCACTGTGGGAGCATCGTACGAATATCCACGGCGGCTCTTATTGTGTAAAGGTATCGGAATCCGCTGCGGAGGAGATCTTCCAACGTTACACTGCGGCTGCAATCCTAGGGCTGGTTACGCTGGATCCGAAGAACGAGATTATCGGCGTGACCATCAGCCCCAAGAAGGGGTTTCACATCATGAAACTCTGGAACCTTAGTTCCAAGACCTACAACAAGCCTGAGGAGATCCATCTGTATGGTGAAGGCATGAAGGCCGCAGATGTTCTGTACCGCCCGCACGTCGACCAAAAGATGTAAAAACACAGTCAAAAATATAAATAAAAAATATAAAATTAACCACATTCTATATTTTTTATGCTTTGCGGCTCCCCCAATATCCCAACATAACGACTGCAACAATACATAACCCTGCGATTAGCACAGAACACATACGACTGCCACCACAGTACGGTTTATTCGGTTGAATATCTACAATAACAGGCTCTGCGTTCGATATCGGCGCAAGAGGATTTGTAGTTTTTATATCTTCGGTCATTTCTACTGATAAAATCGTAATGAATGAAAATATTCAATTTTTAGTGAATGACTGTTTCGTTCGCATCCGAATCGACAACGTGAATGACAAGTCCCTCTCCATTTGGAACATAACGACGATTTACCAACGACCATAGTGCGATAATCTGTTTCACATTCATATCACGTGGAACCGGATTCGCACGAACTTCACCTACCCAATCCGAAATATCTGTCCGTGGGATATGGTCATTTTGAATGGTGATGGATAGATAGGGAAGCGGCTTAAATCGCCCTTCTGGAGTTAGATTATTTGCCTTCGACATAGTATTTGTATCACTGTTATACATATACGCAGTTACACGTTCGTAATCGGGTAGTTGTATGGTATCTGGTAGTATACGACCATCTTGAAGCAAATAATAATTGGTAGGATTGTTTCCTAGATAGTCAACCACAGCGTATTTGATTTCCTTCCAAAGAAATGACATATAAAAAAGAGCCATATTGGAATATGCTAGAAATGAGATGAGCATTTTATAAATAATCTATATGCTATGCTTTTAAACTCAGCCAGAGCAACTATCACAGTCTTCGTCATTACTCTTACAGGCATTATCCACATATTCGTGACTGACTGCTAATAGGGATTGGTCGAATACAATAATTGCTAATAAGAATACAGTAAAGATCACTGGAATGGCGAGTAAGGAATAGGCTACAAATTCTAGTTTTGCCGCACACAACACCCAAAGAAGAGTTGTGCCTATTACTGTAAGTATAATATTGGATATACCCCTTCTGTATATACCTTTGTATAAATCAAAAAGAATTACGCCGGCCATAACAATTGGGTAAATTTGTGCCGGAAGACATAATGTTGACCACGCATCATAGACTCGCTCCATACTCTATTATGTAGGGACAATTTTTCCGTTTTTCAGAACACCCAACAAGGCTCCAGCCTCATCGTCATTCAGATAGACATACACTTGCTTGGAGGTTTCACCGCAGAAATACTTCTTGCCTTTAATCTCGATGATATCCATCGCTTCCTCTTCCTCGGCCGCCTGCTCAGCATCTTCAACCTCAGCCTGCTCAGCATCCTCAACCTCAGCCTGCTCAGCATCCTCAACCTCAGCCTGCTCAGCATCCTCAACCTCAGCCTGCTCAGCATCCTCAACCTCAG
>Ga0214921_10002149_pt1 | contig 32477 bp, 29 predicted proteins | sample LL1505_MetaG_FD_177992 | JGI IMG/M metagenome (GOLD analysis project Ga0214921, IMG submission 177992) | Freshwater microbial communities from Lake Lanier, Atlanta, Georgia, United States - LL-1505 | ecosystem: Environmental > Aquatic > Freshwater > Lake | place: USA: Georgia | collected... | reverse complement strand
CTTTTACACATTGACAGAGATAATCAAGCAAGCGGGTACACCTCTCGATAACGAGGCAGTCAATCTCCTCTCTCAGATGTACTACGATTCCATTGAAGTAAATGGTAATCAAGAGTTAGACCCAGCCATCTTCACACAGCGTGCCAAGATAGAGAATATTCCAACAAAAGAATTGGCATTGATGGCAACAATGATGAATGGAACTCCTTTCGGGGACTTCTTCATATCTGCGGTGAAGAGGCGATCTTGAAGCTTGTTACTAATGATTACGGATGCGGTACATCTTCATCCATTTTGGATTACGGAATTCAAGACGTCGTTGTAGTCTCAGAAGAGAACTATGATCATGTTTTCGATGTAGAAGATGATCTTTTATTTATTGGACACGATTTTCTCTTCTATCTCTGGAACAATGAAGAAAAAATCAAGAAATGGATGTCAAGGAAAAATAAGTTCGAACACTGGGTATGGTGTTTTGAAAGAATAGATGCTATAGTGCCTGCATGGCAACACAAGAGTCATCTATCACTCTCTATTGCAGAGAAATTTTGCAAGAGAATATTAGCATGCGACGAGGACGATTGTGACAAATACGGACTTGATTGGTTGCCACAGTGGGCATCAAAAAAGTTTTATGACAAGAAAGATATCCTTCCTCAAGACCACAGAATACTCTTCAGTGGTCAAGCGGGAGGACCAGAATATCATACAAGAAATGAATTACTTGACCTCATATCAAGAGACACAGAGATAAAAGAAAAACTTTCAATAACCAATGTAAAGAGGAATTTGGGATGGGATCAGTACGTAGATAATTTTTTGCGACATAAAGTTATTTTAAATCCTGTAGGAATTATCAAAGCTCTGAATACAAGAGCATACGAGACGATTTATTCTAATCGCCTACTCCTCCAGCACACAGTCGGAAATTACAAGAGACATCAAGAATTACTGAAAGATTGTCCATCGGTCTTCTTCTTTCAAGATTACGAAGATCTAAAGAAAAAGATCAATTCAATCGATAAACTAATACCCTCTTCTGAGATCTCATACACAAATCATTCTTTGTATGCTAGAATGAAATCAATTGGAGTAAGCATTAAGTGATAGAAGCAGAGTCTTGGAGTAGCTATAGCAAGAAACTTCCTCTTGTTGCATGTGTCGGTTTAGTCGATGAGTGGATGACAATATACGCGTGTCTACAGAATGCCTGTCAAGTGTTTGATCATGTTTTTGTAGGAGGAGATAGTGCAACACCAAGAGCACTTAAATATCTAAATCAATTCTTGTCGGACTATCCATCACAAGCACACAAAGTTGAATTCTTAGAAATGGGACATATAGACCCATGGCCATGGCTAAGATGCCCGAGAGCCAATACAAGCTATGATTCAATAGAGAAAGTTCCAAAGAGTTCTTGGGCAAAAGCGATGTCTAAGAGATTCAATTACGTTAGGGCAAAATACCCAAATTCTCTGATAATGTCAGTCCATAGCGATGTCATCATGTTCTTAAACTCTAGGGAAAGAATCTTTGAGAGATTTCGAAACATGAAGAATCCTTTCATGGACTCTGAGTGGTTTTGCATGTCTTACATGGCAGACTTTGATCACATTAACGGGCCTTGCGTTAGGTTACCTGATGGAAGCAGGAGAGGTCAGCCCGATCTAGCACAGAGAGTATGGTACGATTATCCAGGAGACTGGGGATTAGCAGGTTGTTATTCTTCTTCTCTTCTCACAGTAGGACCAGACCCTGTCTCTACTTTTGCAGAATGTTTTTACCCATGGAACCGTGAGACTCAATGTGAAAAAAAGGGTCATGACACTAATCCTCCTTATGCAGCACACATGGGATGGTGGAAAGACAATTATGCAAACTGGAAGCTTGATGTCTTTGAGAATACAGTGAGAATAGACACACTAAACGATCCCCTTGTCAGAAATGAAGATGTTAGAAGATGTTACTTTCCCGACTATTTAGTTCTGTGCGAAGATGGTTATTTCAGGTATCATAGTGAGGTTAAATCATGATTCCTGTAGCCTCGGTTGTAACACAGAAAAGCTTGACTGAGTTTCTACTTCTTAAACTCAGTCTTGAACAATATCATAATGTTATGTGGTACTTATCGGTCGATGAGTATGCATTCTCAAAACTCTCTCCGTACAAGAATATTCGCTTACAAAAATTAGTAAAGACAGATGACTGCAGTCATGGAACAAACGATCCTGTAAAAAACAGGTTGTTTCTCGAACTTGTAATGACTAAGTTCGACGCGATGAAAGCTGCAATATCTGATTATGGGTATGGTATCTTCATTGATTCTGATATATTTTTCACTGCACCCATAGAAGATAGAGTCTTAGACTTAATGAAAAATCCATCGATTGATGCTGTATTGAGTCCACACATGACAAACAACCTGGGTCTTGAGTCTCAAGTCGGTCACTTCAATGTTGGATTTTTCTCAATGAGAAATCTTGAATATCTGAAGCTTCACCAAGAAATGTCCTGGAATCACAAGGAGCTGGGGATGTACTACGAACAACAACCTTTGCAGTTCAGTTCTTACAATTTCTTGACTGTCAATTTACCGATCTATTACAACGTCGGCTGGTGGAGATTCAACGAGAATCATTCAAAAATGAGATTAAACTTTCTTGTCGAAGATGGGAAAGACGTCTATTTCGACGGCAACAAGGTTGTCTGTTTTCACGTACATGCATTGAAGCAACTTGACTACACTAACTACGGTAAGTTCTTCATGGATAGAATAATGACTCTGATGAAAAATTGTGACAATAAAAAATACAGCGAGTTGTTACAATACATCGAGAGCAACAGTGAAAACTTCAGTCAAATCAAATGAGTTTCTACTAAATAGAGACGATCCAAACTATCCGCCGCACCATTCGGGTGATCATCTAGAAGAATTCTTCTTGAAGTATTGGGAATCGGAAGGAAACAAAAAAAGGAAGTTAATTCCTGTTCATTGGACAGCAGTCTACAACTACAGGGCCAAAGAAGGATTCGGAAACAACACACCGAATGGAAGACTTCGAGACGAACTCAAGACTTACTTAAAGTCACTTGACCCCAAAGACAAATACTTCATAGTCTGTACCCATGATGATGCACCATCAGAAGATCTACCACCAGACACTCTAGTCTTCAGTGCAGGAGGAAATTCTAACAGAATAGACATTCCTATACCTCTCACATGTGGACCGCATAAAGACATAGAAGACGCCGTAAGAATAATTCCAATGTCATTCATAGGATCTTTGACTCATCCCATTCGTAGGTCACTAGTTCAAGGTCTTCAGAATGTTTCCGGAGTTTACTTGAATGCAATGGAATGGTCTCCGGAAGTACCAAAAGACAAGGTCAATATTTTCAAACAAGTGACGAGTAGGTCTATTTTTAGCCTATGCCCTCGAGGCTACGGAGCTACAAGTTACCGTTTGTATGAAGCAATGCAATTAGGAGCAATACCAGTTTATGTTTCAGATAAACATCTACTCCCATGGTCGGATGAGCTGGATTGGAGTGAGTTTTGCATAACAGTGTCTCCGGATCAATTACCTAATATTCTTAGAAATACGATTGGGAGTCAAGGAAGTATAATAAGAAAGATACAAGACCAAGTGCAAAGAGTCTGGCAAGACCATTTCTCTATACCTGCAACTTGTGACAAAATACTAAGGAGGGTTAGATGATGCTGAATTGTGACGTGTATTTGCTTCATTATACTCCGCTTGTTGATCGTCTTGAATTAATGAGTAATCAATTAAAAGGTGTTGATTACAAGATGGTTATTGAAGAACCTCCTGAAGGGTGGGTCAAAGATGACTTTGCAAAAAGAGACTTCAAGATGAAAAATTTTGGAGGTAATCCGAGAACATCTGTAACTCGTGCTGAAGAATCCCTAGCATGGAAACACTTCATGTTCATGTTAGACGCATCAAAGAGCGATAAACCAAGTCTTGTGTTAGAAGACGACGCAATTTTATCTTCTAATTTCTTCGAAGTCGTCAGTCAAATACTTCAAACAGAAGGTTGGGATGTAGTTTTCCCTGGAAGCGGTTGTAATCTTAGAATGAGCGGTCAAGGTCTGATAAAGAAGGACCACCCAGCTTCAAAATGTACTGATTGTTATATCGTAACTCCCAGTGCTGCAAAAAAACTTTCATCATCTCTTAGAGAAACTCATCTACCGATAGACTGGGAATTAAACTATCAAATGATGATACACGACTTAAAAGTTTTTTGGCACGAACCTCCAATTACGAGACAAGGATCACAGGACGGCAGCTTTGTGAGCTCTATTAACGGAAAAAGAGAAAATCTTTATGGAAAAACTTTAGGAAAGCTTTAAGTTTTTATGATGAAAAATCTAAAAGATCTACTTTAGATATATCGAACTGGATGTTTCCATAGATCAAATGTTGACTTATAAAGTGAAGGAAAATGACTATATGGAGAAAACTACATGAATGTTGCATTAACATCATACTATGGATATACTTGGGAGCAACTTAAACAAGTTGTAGTCTCATATAGATACATCTGTCCCAATGATGATCTTGTAATTTTTAGCTTTTGCAATCCCGATCAAGACACTATAATAAATTCAACTATCTACAACTTCAAAATTTACCAAGCTCCTCAAGAGTTTGCCAATAGAATAGTCGTCAATAGATTTTTAGTCTATTCTCAGTTTCTTGAAAATTTTCATTACGACTATGCAGTTTGTGTAGATGCAGCTGACATTCATTTTCAAAAGAATCCTTTTACGTGGATGGAAAAATACTTGGGAGACGCTGGTTTGGTTGTAGGATCTGAGCAGCTTAGATACGCAGACGAAAATTGGGGAAATAATAACTTAAAAGAGTCATTCCCAAATTATTATGATTTTGTCAAAGACCACGAGATAATGAATGCTGGGTCTTTTGGTGGCAAAGCAAAAGAACTTGCAAGAATTTGCAAGAAAATATTTGATCTTAGCAAGGACAATCTTGTACACAATCCTGATCAAGCTGCACTAAATGTCATAGCAAGAGTCTTGGAACCTCAAACTTTTAAGTTTACGACTCCTTCAGACGGTTGGAGTTATCAGTGTGGAACATCATCAAATGATGTTAGAGGAGAGTCTTGGGGGTTTAACAGAAATTTAATCGGATGTCAACCAAAAGTTCTCGAAGACAAGATAGTCAATGAAAATAACGAAGAAGTTTGTATTGTTCATCAGTATCATCACAGCAAAGCAATAACTGACGCCGTAAATCGTAGGATAAAAAATTATGAAAATAGCTTTCATATTCAATGACTGTCACAAAGATATGTGGAGCACTCCCGGGGGTCTTTCCTTAGCACTTAAGAAAAAAGGTCATCATTTGGATCGTTTTGATCTTAAGAAGATCGACGAGTTAAAGACTGTTCAAACTAATCATCATCGATATGATGCTGTAGTTCTTTGGGAAGCGGGAGAAGTCAAACAAGACGTCCTTGCACTATGGAAGAAAGAAAATTTCTCAAACACACTAATGGTTGCTGAAAGCGGGGATGACCCCCAAATATTTCAATATAACTTAACTCATACACTACCAGCAGATGTTGTGTTAACTCCTGATGCACATTGTCGAGACCTATATGAATTTAATGGAAAAAAAGCTTATTGGTTTACTCACTGGGGAGACGAAAGTGTCTGGTTGAGATCTGAACCAAGAGACACTGGTGCTGTGTCTTCAACAGCAGGTCCAAGAAAAGGTCAGTGGAAAAATTGCATGCATGCTCTAATTGAAAATTTGGGAGAAAAATTTGTTAACCCTCGTCTAAAAGGTGGAGATTACATTAGCCCAAAACAAAATTCAGATCTCTATGAGAATTGTGATGTCGTAGTGCAAGTGTCTTCGTCTGGAGAAATAACCCGGAGATTGTTTGAAGCATCAATATGCGAAAGAGTAGTAGTCGCAGATCGTCTTGAGGCAAAAAGAAGACTTAGTGACTGTCTCGTAGAAAATGAACACATAGTTCTTTATGATAGTCCTCAAGAATGCATTGAAAAAGTAAAAATGCTTTTATCAAATAGTGAACTTAGAAAAAAGATCTCAAAGAATGCATACAAACATGTTTTAAAATTTCATTCGACAGATTCAAGAGCTTCTCTTTTGCAAAAAATAATCGAAGAAAACAAATGAAAACTTTAGGTGCCGTCTATTCTTGTTACAAAAATAAAAAAGCAACAGAATTTGCATTAACAAATTTTAGAAATCATTTCCCTGAAAATCCAATTTACCTGATGTCAGACGGCGGAGATAATTTCCAAGATTTGGCAGACAAATTCAATTGCAAGTTTGTTGAATATGAAAACATTCAAGGGACTAACGGAAACTACCCGCATGAATCTTTTAGAATCAGAGGTTGGTGGGAAAGACACAAGAGAGCAATAGAGTATTGCAAAACTGACTACATGATGATAATGGAAGATGATGTTTATGTAAAAAATTCAATCATTATCGATGATGATTTTCACCAAAGAGGAGTTAGAGGTCCCAACTTTCCAGAATCAGTTAAAAATGACATTAGATCCTGTAACGGAATAGAAGTTCCTTTTTACGGAATGTGTGGTGGTTCCATCTATAACTCAAAAACATTTTTAAGCATTTATGATAGTGTTATCAAAGAAATCAATGAAAAGCACGATGAAATAACAAAAAATCCTGATTATTCTCAAGTTGGTGCTTTTGATGCTAACTTAACGTATCATTTTAGCAAAAGAGGATATCCTTATGAGCTCTCTAAATGGTTATCACAGATTAACCATGACTCATACCCGAATCCCGAAATTTATCCTCTGATACACAACTACAAAATTCACTACTAGTCTAATGAAGAAAAAACTAAACATAATCAAACAAACTCTTTCCAAGAGTGTTCACGACTCGAAAGAAGACTACAAAGTCAACATTCTTGTCGACGATAAGAACCATGTTCAGATTGAAAAGATTGCATTAAGAAGCGGAATAAGAAACTACATAGACACATACACAGTATGTGACGAAGACAAGAATGAAACAATAAAAGCTCTTGATCTGATGACAGCAGAAATAATCTTAAATAGATTATCAACCACTCACAAGTGGTCAGATGCTTTCATTTTCAATGAATACAAAGGAAAAGAATTAACTTGGACCAAGTCTGAATCAGAACACAAGTATACGTCGACAGGAATAAAGTTCTGGAGACATCCAGAACAAATGTCCTCTTTTAAGAGTGAAAGTCCAAAAACAATAATCTCAACTCACATATCTCCGGAAGGTGCATGCAATTTAAAATGCCCTTATTGTTCTGTGACATACAGAGATACACACAATAGAATAGAGATCAATCGAATTAAAAGCTATGTAACTAAATTAAAAGAATACGGGCTCAAAGCTGTTATCCTAACTGGTGGTGGTGAGCCCACTCTGTACAAGAATTTCAACGAATTAGTAGAGTGGCTTCACAAAGAAAATCTTTCTATTGGCTTAATAACCAACGGAACTCAAACTCACAGAATTTCAAAAGAAGTTTTGAAATATTTTTCTTGGGTCAGGGTCTCTATCAATATTTTTGACGACTGGCAGAACAAGATTCTTTTCCCTTATAAGGATGTTTCTGAAGATTGTGTAATTGGTTGTTCAATAGTTTACACTGGTGAACATGAGTTAAGTCAGAAAGAACAGACAAACTGGGTAGAGCTGTTTAGAAAAGTTTCAACTGTTGCCGACCAATGTGGTGCAACTTACATCAGAGTTCTTCCAAACTGTCTTCTTGAGCAGAACCAGCTTCTACTTCAGCATGAATCTCTAGAAAATTTGCTGAAAGAAGCAAAAGATTCCCGGTATTTTCAACAATACAAGATCCATAAAACTCCAAATGTCGACAGTTGTCATCAAGCTCATTTTAGGCCATATTTGTCGGAAGAGCCTTGGATGGACGGAGAACCAGGTACCGTCTATCCATGTGATTCCGTAGTTTTGAATCAATCAACAGCTCATTTTTCAACGAAATATCAGATTTGCAAGCTAGAAGACGTTGGAGATTTCTTGGAGAGAAAAATAAAAATGAATTTTTCTCCAAAGGATCATTGCAGTGGATGCGTCTTTACGGAAAATGTAGAAATGTTAGATGCATGGAAAAACGACAAGATCGATCGTTTTAACGAATTTAATGATTCCATGAAACATGAGGAGTTCGTCTAACATGAAATACAATGAAGACTATTATGAAAGAGGAGTAGAGAAAAAAATAAGTGGGTATGAAAATTACCGATGGCTTGAGTCTCCAACTCTTAAAATGTGTGAGTCTCTTATAAATTTCGCAGGCTTGTCGAAAAGTGACAAGATCGTTGACTTTGGATGCGCAAAAGGATTTCTTGTCAAAGCTATGTTTTTGCTAGGTTATGATTGTGTCGGTATAGACATCAGTGAATATGCGATAGAGAATTCAGATCCTCTAATAAAAGATAGATTGTCATTGCTCAATGAAGACTTTTACAACGAAAAACATGATTGCATTATATGCAAAGATGTTCTTGAACATCTTGATTACGAAGATCTAAAAGACGTACTGAAAAAATTTTCAAATATAACTAAAAAACTAGTGGTGATTATTCCTCTAGGATTTAATGGAAAATATATCATAGAAGAATATGAAAATGATATCACACACGTCATAAGAGAAGACAAGGACTGGTGGATGAAAATTTTCTCGGAATCAGGTTTTAGTGAATTACATTTTTCCTATAGAGTTGTCGGAATCAAAGACAATTGGTCGAACTATGAAAAAGGAAATGGTTTTTTCTTATTAAGAAGTCAAAATCACGATGAAGTCTAAATAGTTGCAGCACGATCAAAGAAGATACAGCTTGGAAAATATGTTCATGTCATTTTATCATTTTAAGTCAACATTTACAATAAGCATGAGGGGGAGATTTCTTTCCCCCAACATAACCAGAGCGTCCACTCTTTTCTATACCAGCAGGAGAAGAAAAATTCTACAAGGTACAACGAAGTTACAAGATCTTTCGTTATCGTGTACAAATTTCATCTTTGGTGGAAGATTAGCTGAGTACAAATATTGAGACATGCATCAAGTGGTTGGATCTACACTTCACGTGTCTGAGAAAAGAATTCGGTAAATGAAGACAGCATTAATAACAGGAGTTACGGGACAAGACGGATCTTACTTAGCAGAACTACTCCTTTCCAAAGGGTATAGAGTGATAGGTCTAAAGAGACGGACGTCGGTGATTAATACGTCAAATGTTGATCACCTGTATGACAATGGAAATTTCTCCATGGTCTATGGTAGCATGAACGACATAGGCTCAATGTATAGAGTTCTCCATGATTACAAGCCTGATGAAGTGTATAATATTGCAGCTCAGAGTCACGTGAGAACTTCTTTCGACGTTCCCGAAGAGACAGTAGACGCAGTTGCAATGGGAACAATGCGACTCATTGAAGCATGTCGAAATGTATGTCCAAAATCAAGATTTTATCAGGCATCATCTTCAGAAATGTATGGCGATAATACTGATGAGTTGAAGAATGAAGAAACTAGAATGACGCCTGCATCCCCTTATGCATGTGCCAAATTATTTGGTCACAATATTGTGAGGAACTATAGACTAGGCTATGGAATGCATGCATCCTCAGGCATCCTCTTCAACCACGAGTCGCCCAGGAGAGGTGAGACCTTCGTGACCAGAAAGATTACTCAAGCAGCGGCAAGAATCAAAACTGGAAAACAGAAAGTTCTCAAGCTTGGAAATCTTGATGCCGTAAGAGACTGGGGATTTGCAGGTGACTACGTCGAAGCAATGTGGCTGATGTTACAGCAAGAAAATCCTGACGATTACGTCGTTGCCACGGGAGAGTGTCACTCTGTGAAAGAGTTTGCTGAACTAGCGTTTGAAATTGCAGGGCTAGGTAATTATGAGAAGTACGTAGAGACAGATCCAAAGTACTATCGACCTCACGAGGTACCTCATCTCAAAGGAGATGCTTCGAAAGCGAACAAGATATTAGGCTGGAAGCCCAAGCACTCCTTTGAAGATCTGGTTAGAATGATGTATGAATCTGACCTCAAGAAAGAGTCAAAATGAAGGCAACGATATTTGGTTCCCAAGGACTTCTGGGAAAGGCTTTATCAAAAACTTCTAAGACCGAAGTTTTCGAACACAGCCGTCGTTACGGAGATTTAACGAAGAAGATAGTTTCAACGAGCTTTCATAACGACCTATGGATCAATGCCGCGGCAAAAGTGGGAGGTGTGAAAGGCAACACAGATTTCGTAGGAGACTTCTACAGAGACAACATCGACATAGCGAACAACGTCCTCGAGGCAGCACGAGAGAACGGCGTCAAGAAACTTGTCTCCATCCTCTCCACATGCATCTATCCAGACGCTCAATACGTTAACTATCCCATCACAGAGGATCAACTCCACAACGGACCTCCCCACCCTTCGAACTACGGATATGCGTATGCCAAGAGGATGCTTGACGTGGGATCTCGTGCCTACAGGCAACAGTGGGGATGCAACTTCATTACAGTGGTTCCCAACAACCTGTATGGACCACACGACAATTACGACGTAAACAATGGGCATGTAATCCCATCGCTTATTCGAAAGTTTTACGAGGCCCACTTGGCTGGGACTGATGTTACTGTATGGGGTTCAGGTAAGCCTCTCCGTGAGTTCACGTTCTCAGAGGACGCTGCAAAAATCATCTGGTGGTGTGCTGAGAACTACAATGATTCAGACCCTGTCAACATCGGTAATACAGATGAGGTCTCTATCGGTGACGTCGCTCGTGAGATCGGAAGAATCATGGGCTTCAAGGGGCAAATCAAGTTCGATACATCAAAGCTTGAAGGTCAATTTAGGAAGCCCACAAGCAACAATAAATTGAGGGATCTCGGGTGTGAGATTAAGTACACTACTCTCTCAGTGGGCTTAGAATCTTCTATAGATTTTTTTGTAAAAAACTATCCGAACGTTAGAGGAATATGAAGAAGTCGATTGCAGTCATTGGACAAGGTTTTGTTGGTGGATCTCTCACAACGGTTTTCTCAGAGAGAGGATTCACTGTATTCACATATGACAAGGCGGGAAAACACAAGACTGCACCTGGTGGGGTTCCTCTTGGGAATGTCTACAACAATTCTTTGACAAACAATCATGTTCAGCAACCAAAGGAATCAGTCAGTCTTCTTGTCTCTCTTCTTGAAGGTGAAGAAGACTTAAACTTTAGCAAAGTCTATTTCGTGTGTCTTCCGACCCCAATGTATGAAGACGGTTCTGCGGACCTCAGCATAGTTGAAGGTGTTCTTGATGAATTATCAAGCATCGACGGAGATAGAATCGCCGTCGTTAAGTCAACGATCCCACCAGGATCTACTGAGAAGTGGAACAAGAAGTACGAATCTACAGGACTCAGAGTCATCTTTAATCCAGAATTTCTCACGGAAGCAAATGCTCTGAACGATATGAGAAATCAGAACAGGATTATTCTTGGTGGTCCGAGACCATGGGTAAATACTGTCAAACAGATATGCCAGGCTGCATTTCCACAAGTGCCCATCATAAAAACGTCTTCAACGACTGCTGAAATGGTGAAGTACATGACTAATAACTTCCTCACTGTAAAGGTGGCCTTCGCCAACGAGATGGCACAGATCTGTGAAGCCCTAGATAATTCAGGTCTAAATGTGGATTATGACAAGGTGGTCGAATATGCGAAATATGACAAGAGGTTGGGAGACAGCCACTGGTCAGTTCCTGGGCCTGATGGTCATCGTGGGTTCGGGGGACATTGTTTTGTCAAGGATTTAAATGCAATGATCAAAGTTGCTGACGACCTTAATGTAGACACACCCGTTATGGATGGGTCTTGGGTAAAAAATCTTGAAGTAAGACCAGAGCGTGACTGGGAAAATCTAATTGGAAGAGCAGTCTCTGAAAAAAAGGATAAACAGTAACCATCATGCCCTATATGTATACTTTATGGCTAAAGTAAATCTTACATGCAAGGGATGTTCTTGCATCTTTGAAGTCAACTATAAACTTCGAAAACAGAAGTATTGTTCAAGAGACTGCATTAACCGATCTTTCGTAGGAAGCGGCAATCCTTCGTTTGGAAAAGTCTATCGAACAAAGGAGACCCATCCTGAATGGGCAGAAAAGATCAGTAAGACTTCAACAGAACGAGAGATAAACAGCGGCGACAAGAACGGCATGAAGAAACCTGATGTTGCAAAGAGACAGGGTCAAACAAGAAGTCATAAGTTTGCAACAGACCCTGAATGGTCAAAAAGAACTTCAAGGTATGTTAGAAAAGCTTGGGCAGAAGGAAAATTTGATCATGTTCCTGTTGGACGTTGCAAATGGTATGTCCACACAAAACCAGATAATTCTACTGTCAAGCTCCAGGGAACGTGGGAAGTTGTCTTTGCTCAACACATGGACAGACTCAACATAGAATATGAAGCTCACAGAGGAACGATCAAATATTTCTACAGAGAGACTGAAAGATCGTATCATCCAGACTTTTATATTCCTGCAATGGACGTTTATGTAGATGTAAAAGGAGCTTTCTTTAACGAATTACAGAGAGACAAGTTCAGTGCAATCAAAGAATGCAATCCAAATATTGAGGTCTATCTCGTCACAAAAGAAGTTTTTCGAGACTTAGGAATTGACATACAAAGAGAATCAACTTCTCTGAATGTCGCCCAGTCTAGCATTTGAACTATTGGTTCACACCATGGTAGTATTGATCTACCATGCAAGAATCAATCTTTCAAATCCTTCCGACGGGAAAACCTCACGTATCTTTCTCTGAGGTGAAGACCTGGAAGGATTGCTCCTATAGGCATCATCTCACACATGTAAAGAAGATTGATTTCTTCAAGCCTTCGCCTGTGCTTGAGTTCGGTACAGCAGTCCATGCTTCCTGCGAGAAGTACTTGCTCACTCGAGAGATGGATGTGAAGTTGTGCAACGATGCACTCGATAAGTCTTGGTCCAAACACAGCGGTCAAGAAGAATTCTCAGAAAAAGCATTAAAGGTTGCCAAGATAGAGTCTGAAGTAATTCTCTCCGAGGTACCTGCCTTCCTGGATAGGGAGTTTCCTGAATGGACCGTGGTTGATGCTGAGCATTCCCTATATGAAACGGTAGAGGGACATCCTCACGCCTTCAAGGGTTTCATCGATGGTGTGATCAAGTGCAAAGGTAAGCGAGGTGAAGACCTCTATTGGATCATAGACTGGAAGACGTCTGCAAATGGGTGGAGAAAAGAAAAGCGCTCTGACGAAATGGTCAAGGCGCAGCTGGCTCTCTACAAAAACTATTGGCATCAGAAAAATCCTCATGTTCCGCTCAAGGACATTAGATGCGCCTTCGCTATCCTCAAAAAATCAGCGAAGCCTGGGCAACACTGCGAACTATTCTGCGTCTCAATGGGGGAGGTTCCCATCAAGAGGTCTCTTAAGGTAGTCAGCAACATGATTACCTCAGTCAAACGTGGAATTGCTCTGAAGAATCGTGACTCATGCACGTACTGTGAATACAGAAATACAGAGCATTGCACTTAACGAAACTTTTATTACAACTTTTCGTTTTTAGGTAATATAGAGACAATGCAGAATCAAAAAAAGACAATATTATTTTTGTCAGATCACCCCCTTTCTACTTCAGGAGTAGGGACACAAGCGCGGTGGCTCATAACGGGGCTCATAAACACTGGGAAATATAGTTTTAAGTGCTTTGGAGGAGCCATTAGGCACGACAATTATGACATCGTGACAGTTAATCCAGATTTTGTCATAAAGCCCACCAATGGCTTCGGAGACAAAGCTCTCTTAAGAAAGACTTTGGCGCAAGTACGCCCTGATGCTCTATTTCTATTCACAGATCCAAGATTTTTTATTTGGACCTGGGAAATGGAAGATGAAATCCATCAGATCTGCCCGATAGTCTATTGGCACCTTTGGGATAATCCACCGTGGCCTGAATTTAATAGGCCTCTATATGAATCAAATGATTTGATCAATTGCATTAATTATCCGACTTATGAGATGGTCAAAGAGAGATTTCCTGAGAAGACAGGATACATTCCTCATGCAGTTCCAAAAGATTTATACCATCCTCTTCCAAAAGAAGATCAACTGGCATTAAAAAAGAAGATCATTGGAGAAAACAGGGCAGATCATTTCACCTGCCTCTACGTCTCGAGGAATGCTCGAAGAAAAATGCCAAGCGATATATTGGCATCTTGGAAGATGTTTGTGGACGAGCTAGAGAGAACAGAAGGTCACAGAAAAGCGACCCTTGTTATGCACACAGATCCTATGGATCAAGAAGGAACAAATCTACATCAAGTGATCGACATCCTTTCCCTGAAAGACAATGTTGTCTTTTCTAAAGACAGGATTGGTTTTAATGAGATGAATCTTCTCTATAATGCCTGTGACACAATCGTGAATAGAAGCTGTAATGAAGGATTTGGTCTTCCCACATTAGAAATGGCAATGTGCGGAAAGCCTGTCATAGCCATCAAGACCGGCGGTCTTACGCGACAGGTTGAAGATCCTGACTCGGGAGAGCAAGTCGGAATAGGGCTTGACCCTGAAGTGAGAACAATGGTTGGAAACCACATGGTTCCTTACATCTATGAAGACTTTATTTCTCATGAAACTTTAAGAGATGCATTCATTAAAATGTATAAGATGGGACCTGAGTCAAGAGAATCTCTGGGTCGAAAAGCAATGGAGAGAGTTCAAAAAGAATATGATCTATCAAAGGTTGTTTCCAGCTGGGACGAATCACTTGAAAAAACAATTAAATTATGGAAGAATAATCCGTCAAGATGGAGAATAACAGAGCTATGAACAATTATTTTTTTGGACTAACTCAAAAGAAAAAAGTTCTTCTCCGCGGACCGGTCTTGACTCAATCAGGGTACGGAGTTCACTCTCGACAAATTGCTTCTTGGCTATTAAACAGGGCTGACTTAGATGTAGAAGTTCAAGCCCTTCCCTGGGGAGACACCCCATGGCTCATAGACAGTGAAGCACAAGAAGGTCTTATTGGGAAAATAATGGAAAAAACAGTTGACCCAAACGGAAGGAAATATGATGCAACAGTTCAATTGCAGCTTCCTAACGAATGGGATTCAAGTCTTTCTCCTTGCAACATAGGAATAACAGCAGGAGTAGAAACAGATGTCTGCAATCCTGAATGGGTTACATTCTGTAATAGAATGAACATGGTAATAGTTCCTTCTAATCACTCCAAGAATTTAATCATTAATTCAGGAGTTATCAACGTTCCAGTTCATGTCATACCTGAATCTTACAATTCTTCAATAACAAAAGACCAGAAAAACAAGATTGACGAACTAGATTTTTCAACTTCTTTTAACTTTTTGTTGTTTGGACAGATTACTGGGAACAACCCAGAAAATGAAAGAAAAAACATCTTTTACACGATTAAGTGGATTTGTGAAGCATTTAAGAATGATAAAGACGTAGGAATAATCCTAAAAACAAACTCAGGTAGAAATACCTGCATAGACAGAAAATTAATCACACAAACATTTGAAAATCTTGTCCGTGAAGTCAGAAAAAGTCCGTTCCCAAGGATGCATTTAATTCATGGAGACATGACCGACGAAGAAGTTGCTTCACTCTACAGTCATCCAAAAGTTAAAGCATTAATCTCACTGACAAAAGGAGAGGGGTTCGGACTTCCTATATTGGAAGCAGCAGCTTCAGGTCTACCAGTAATAGCAACTGGATGGTCTGGTCATATAGACTTCTTGAAGCTAGGAAAGTTTATAGAAGTTGACTATAAGTTGACGGAAATTCATCCAACAAGAATTGACAACAAGATCTTTATGAAAGGATCAAAGTGGGCAATTGCAGATGAAAATGATTTCAAGAGAAAAGTATTGAAATTTAGAAATTCATCTGCCTTACCAAAAGAATGGGCAAAAGAATTGCAGTCAAAAATAATAAAAGAGTTCTCACACGAGAATATCGAAAAGTTTTATAATGAAATTACAAAAGGTATGATTTGATACTTTCGATAGCTCTTACAACTGCTCTTTGTGCCTGTGCATCTGCACTCTTTTATAGTGTGCAAATCAATTTGGCACATATTGAAAAAATGGATGAGCTGCAAGAGGCAATACAAACGTCACTTGACATTCTTGTGGAGCAACATGAAAGAATCTTAGAGAAGTCTAAAATAGAGATATTTTCTGACGAACCCTTGGTGAAGGAGCTCGTAAGAGACATAGCGGTTGCAAGAGACTCAGTGCTTGTTGTTGCAAAAATTTTAGATGATTCTATAGCGTTGGAAGAAAATTGAAAGACTATGTTAGAAAAAAAGAAAAATCCGGAGAGGAGATCTAGAAAACGAAAGACTTCAATTGCTTTGTCAGAAGAAGCCGTCGTTGAGATTGAACAATCGCCCGAATCTACAGCAGGAGAAAAAACAGAAAAAATTAACTTAAAGCTGTATTTCAATGCGGGGACACAAGAGGCAATCGTTAATTACCAGAACTCTTCTGTAAAAAAAGACAAAGACAAGCTCTATGTCCAAGAGATATTGCCTGCCTTTAAGAAGCTTGTAGAAAATCTAATAAACATCCACAAGTTCACTGGAATGCATGACACATATGATGATCTGAAGAATGATTGTATCAACTTCTTGTTTGAAACGATTCACAAGTTCGATGCCTCAAGAGGAACTAACGCATTTTCCTACTTCAATGTTGTTGCCAAAAATTGGTTAATCATTAGGACAAAACAAAAGGCTCAACGTACAAAGAAAAATGTAAGCTTAGATGATCCAGCAACACTTACTTCTCATGAGTCTTTGATAATAGAAGAGCATAACATTGTAATGCCAGAACCTACTTTATTTGAGACACAATTCTTTACACAAAATACAGTAAATCTTTTATATGACATTAGGTCAAAAGTAAAAACTGAAAATGAGTTGACTTGCATCAATGCCATCATCACAATTTTTGAAAACATTGATGACATTGATCTTCTCAACAAAAGTGCTGTTCTTCTCTATATGAGAGAGCTTTCAGGTTTATCTCCAAAACAGTTGACAACTGCAATGCAGTCCATAAAAAGGAGATATAAAAAATCGAAGTCAGACTATAAAGACAATTGAATATATTGTAATCATGAAGAAGAACACAGAAAATACTTCGGGCGACAAGATAAAAGACTTCTCTGACCTTCTTGATCAGATCGACAACGTTACTGACAAAAAGAAGAAACTGTGGAAAGAAATTTATGAGAATGCAATAACAGATCGTCAGAATGCATACGTGCTCTTCAATACTTTGGTGGACATAGTTCAAGAAAAAAGCACAGAACATGCAATTCACGGAAAGACTCTTGCAATTTATATTGAAAGAATGAGTCGAGCAAATGATCAGATAATAAAATTGTCTGAATTAGTTTCTAAAGCAGAGTCAAAAAGGGAAGAAGAAATAGACCCCGAAGAGATGTTTAAGAAGTTGAGCTCATAATATGTCTGACCCTTTTAAAACAAGAGCAGAACAAAATGACGACGCATCCCGTGGAGCTCTTGACCCTGATGACATAAGAAATTATAAACCAATAACTCCTTCCACGTTTGTCAGGGTCGTTGTCATTGAAACAATAAACGACCCAAATAAAGACATAAAAGATCAACAAAAAATAGAAGAGTGGAAAAAGAAGGTTTCAAACCCAGGATTTGCAGAATTTCTTCCGAGAAATTCTATAATAGGTAAATTGATAGGAGGATATGACAAGCCCATGTTTATGGTGCCGTTCTTTCCTTCACACTTATCTCTTCCTTGCAAACCAGGTGAAGCCGTATGGGCAATGTTCGAGAAACCGGGAGCTATTTCTGAAATAGCCTTTTGGATAAGCAGAGTTGTTGACACTCATCAAACAGATGATGTCAATCATTCGCACCCAGGAAATGTCTACGAGATAAAAAAGAAAACATCCACAAAAGACCAATTTGATAATTCTGCTTCAAAAGAAACTGTTTCAGAAGAAGAAGAATCTCAAGATAAACAAAATGAATCAGAAGACCCTAAGTCTGATTGGTCTGAGATGAGGAATGGACCGAGCATAACTGTCGAAAATGATAGATTCACAAGAGGAGATTCAGTTCTTCTTCCTGGAGAGCAAGAAGACATATTTGAGAGACTTATTTCGGAAACCAGTGCATCCAAACTGCTTGAATATGAACCTATTCCTCGATTCACAAAAAGACCTGGTGACGTTGTTCTTGAAGGAACAAATAATACACTTGTTGTTCTTGGCACAGACAGAATCGGATCGCCAGAGAAAACAGATTTCTCTAAAGATTCCGGGTCTATAGACATTGTTGCAGGAAGAGGACAATCCTCTGAGACATTTGGAAAACAAATGCCTGTGACAAGCACATTGGGTGCAAAAGGTCTAATAAAGGGCCCTATTCTTAGAAAAGAGATAGACAAAAGCACCGAAAACTTAAAAGATTCCGAAGGTGATCCTGACTATAAGAGCGATAGAAGCAGAATTCTGATTTCTCAAAGAACATCACCAGACAAATATTTTGGACTTGAATCAAACAAAGATTTTAATGTTGAAGATTCATCTCTAGGAGATGCAGCAATAGTCATTAAGACTGATAAAGTCAGGTTAATAGCAAGAAGCGACATTCAAATACTTGTAACTGGATTCGAAATTGACAAAAGCCCCACTGGAGTCGACATAAAGTCAGAATCAATAGATTCTTCCAATTGGGGATCCATTACCATCAACAACAAAGGTGAGATAATAATCAAACCTGGAAGCAAGGCTTTATTAAAGCTTGGTGGTGAAGACGCAGATAAAGCAATTCTTTGCAGCAAACAAATACCTGTCGCCCCCGGAGAAGTAACAGGGGCTCCCTTGACAGATACCATGGGAGGAAGCATAGGAGTAAAAGGATCTAGCGTTACTGGGATTTATGCTTCAAAGGTGTTAATCAAGTAATTTTTCCCTTTAAGCTCACCATTGAAGGAGGAGATATTGTCCCAACAACGGGACCTGCTGTTCCCATCAAAGAAGGACCAATGACATCAATGTTTTCAAGCTGTTTTACTTCAATGACCCCATTATCTTTTAAAGACTTAAAAAGTTCTGAAAAAATTAATGTCCAAGTAGATTTTGTGTCAAGACCTTCTGCGGATTTCAATTTTGAGGTCAATGTTTCTGCCAACTGCCTTGCAACTTCATCTGTCAACATAAGATCAATGTATCACTTCAATGATTAAAAGTAAAAACTTATGAACTGTATTAAATCTGAGTTTTAATGTTACCAATAGTTAGAAGACATGGCAACATATAGCTTTAAAAGCGCAGGAAAGACACGCCAGCAAGAAAAAGAAGAGGTGCTAGTATCATCTCCGGTGCCTTATGGCATAAAAACCCCTCTTTCAATTGCGACCAAAGACGGCATCTTGGCCATGAATTACAGTTTAGAAGAGCAGTTCGCAGATAATTTAAGAAATCTTTTGCAGACTAATTGGGGCGAAAGATTAGGATTATTTCAATTTGGCGCAAATCTTAAACCTTTGACTACAGAATTTGTTTCACAAGAGTCTTTTGACAATGAAGCAATTGATAGAATCAGGAATGCTGTTGAGAAATGGATGCCTTTTATTGAGCTTGAAGATTACTCGTCTATAATCGACAGGAACGAAAACTACAATACAGGAATATTAAGAATAAACATAACTTACAACATACCCGCATTAGAAGTCACACGCAAGGGGCTTCAGGTGATGCTTTACGTGATATGACAATAATTGAGGGTGAATGAAATGGCTATAAACGACAATAAAACAGCCCTAAAGTCAATTAGGCAAAAAAACTATCTCGCAAGAGATTTTGACAGCTTTAGAAGTGTTCTCTTAGAATACGCCCGTCAATACTATCCAGACAGGATACAAGATTTCTCTGAGTCTTCGATGGGAGGTCTTTTCCTTGATATGGCGGCCTACGTTGGAGACAACATGTCTTTTTACATGGATCACTTGTACAATGAGCTTAACAGTGACACAGTCGTCGAAACTGCAAATGTAGAACGTATACTTAGAAATTCAGGGATAAAAATAGCCGGAGCTTCTTCGGCAATAGTGTCAGTAGATTTCTATGCAGAAATACCCGTCTTAAATGATGGAACACTAAGGGTTGATCCTGTTCTTCTTCCAACAATCCTAACAAACACCATTGTTACTTCAGAAAATGGAATCAATTTCACGCTACTTGAAGACATAAAATTTTGGAAGTCGGACCCTGTCACAGGACAAATATCTGTGGATACAGCGACCGTAGATGTTGCAAACGGAAGAAGAATTAACGGAAATATAGTCACAAAAATATTAAGGAAAAGAGGGGTTTGTGCGTCAGGAAATTTGACAACAGAAACATTTGACATTGGAGATTTTTTCCAATTCAGAGGCATAACTTTGTCACAAACAGACATAACTCAGATCGTAAGCGTCGTCGACGGTTTTGGAAATGTGTACTATGAAGTCGACAATCTAACTCATGACGTTGTTTATAAAAATGTCACAAGTAATTCATATGAGTCTGGAATAGACACTCTCGTCAAGGACAATCTAAAGATAATACCTGCTCCTTACAGATTTTTAAGGCAGGTGTCACTAATAGACAGAAGATCTACACTTGTTTTTGGCGGAGGTTCAGCCGAGACATTTGAAGACGATATTATTCCTGACCCATCCGAATTTGCAATACCCCTTCCTTATTCACAGACATTTTCAAGAGTGTCTCTTAATCCTCAAAAGCTGTTGCAAACGTCAACCTTAGGAGTTGCAGCAAGCAATACGACTTTAACTATAACCTACAGAAGTGGCGGAGGATTGACACACAATGTTCTTCCAGGAACAGTGACAAATATATCAGACCTTCTTGTCTCTTTTCCTGAAAACCCTACTGCTGGACAGCAGGCTCAGATCAGAAGCACCATTGAGGCATCCAATCCTGCAGCTGCTGCAGGTGGCGAAGATGCCCCAACTGCAGAGGAATTGCTTGCTCTTGTGCCTTCAATAAAAAATTCTCAGGAAAGAATAGTCACAAAAGAAGATCTTCTTGCAAGAATCTATACTATGCCAAGCAACTTTGGCAGAGTGTACAGGGCATCTGTGACGAGAAATCCGAACAACCCGCTTGCATCAAGGCTTTACATAATCTCAAGAAACATCGACAGAGAGTTGATCACATCCCCTGACAGCCTAAAGATCAATCTAAAGAGATATCTAAATTCTTATAGAATGGTGTCAGATGCATTGGACGTATTTGATGCTTCCATAATAAACTTAGAGCTATTCTTTCAAATAGTTGCAGATCCTTCTCTCAATAAGTCCCTTTTGTTGCAGAGCATCATTTCTGATCTTAGTGCACAGTTGTCTGTTGACAACTTTCACATAGGACAACCGCTAATTATCTCCGATGTAATATCAACCATATATTCAAAACCGGGAGTAATCTCTGTTGATTCCATCAAGTTTAACAACTTACACGGAACAATAAAAAACAGGCAATATTCATCAATATCGTTTGATCCTCAATTAAACACAAGAAATCAGATGATATACCCGCCTGATGGAGGAATTTTTGAGTTTAAATACCCGGATATCAACATAGTTGGAAGGTGCGTATCCAATACGTAATGAGGAAATATCATGCTGAAGATACTCAAATCCGACAAAGACACTTACATAACTGACAAGGTCGTCAAAAGAAAAAGAAAACTAAATTCAAACGTCGGCTATGCAGGAACACTTGATCTCTTTAAGCTCTATGGGGCTTCAATGAGCGGCTCGACTCCTAACAGAGAGCTTTCTAGAATTCTTATTCATTTTGACATGTCTAGCGTCAAAGAATTATTCAGTTCAAGCAAAATAGACATTAATGATCCAAGTTTCTTCTGCAAGATGAGACTAAAAGACGTCTATGGCGGTCAACCTACACCTGCAAATTTCTCTATAAGCGTATTTCCTATGTCTTCTTCATTTGACGAAGGAATAGGAAAAAATGTAACATACTATTCGGATTATGATGTCAGCAATTGGCTCACATCCTCAAAGGGAACACAGTGGTTTGTATCAGGGTGTGGTCTTGCATGTTTTTCTACGGGGTCCGGAGATTACATAACAAGCTCAACAAGCATTGCATCGACAGAAGTCACTCAAGTTTTTGCATCAGGAGAAGAAGATCTCATTGTTGACGTGACCAAGATAGTGTCTGCCACTTTGGCAGGAGACATACCTGACAGTGGATTCAGAATATCTTTTAAAAATGACTTGGAAGACAACACCAAATCTTATTTCGTAAAAAGATTTGGTTCAAGAAATGCATACGATGTCACAAAACATCCGTCTTTGATCGTTGGTTTTGATGACTCTATATCGGATGATACTAAAAATCTGACACTTGACACTTCATGCAATATTAAGTTGTACAACTATTCTGCAGGAAATATCAGCAACATTGTGTCAGGCAGTTCTTTGACTCAGATAACTGGAAGCAACTGCCTGCTTTTCAGATTAGAGACCCCTATATCGGGAGGAGTATATTCCTATCAAGTGACAGGGTCTCAACATTCTTTTGGTTCAAATTATGCAGATGGAATTTATGAAGCATCAGTCATTTTACTCTCTTCAGATGCAAATCTTTCCAAAAAGCTTTCTCAGTCTGGGTCAATAGAATTTACGCCTATTTGGAGCTCAATTGACAAAAGCATTGCATATGTGACAGGAAGTAAATTGACTTTCAGAAAACAGGACCGAACAAGCGATAGGAACATAAAAAATTATGCACTGTCTATTTCTGAATTAAATTCTCGATACCCCGTAGATGCAGAACCTACAGTCAGGCTGAACATATTTGATCAGACAAATCCAAGAATATTTTTGACAAAATTGCCCATAAAGTCTCCAAATACGGTGATAAAGAATGCATATTATCAAATTAGAGACGTGGCAACAAATGAGATTGTAGTTCCTTTCGATGAACAGAAGGGCTCTACAAAGATTTCAAGTGATTCAGAAGGAATGTTTTTCAAATTCGACACATCAAATTTGAGACCAGGAAGTGCATACACAATAGACGTCCTGTTGTCAACAAATGGAATTAAGGAGAAATTCATGAACGTCTCATCGAATTTCACTATAGAGAATCTGACATAAACGACATAAGGGCAACATGGCCGTAAGATCAAATCAATATGTACCTCAATTTCTGAAGTCTGCAATTAAAGACTCCAGGCCTGTCCAGATGTCGAACTCTGACTTCTACGTTGACGGAAATCAAAGAAACTCTAGTTCTTTTAAATATGATCCACTTGGATATCCTCTAAAAAGCACTCAACAGCTCAACCTCGACTGGTCTAAGTTTGAAAATCATTGCTTTTTCTCTTCGGCGGAGGTAAAGGTAAATGAATCATTTAATAAGCTTATAAACAACTATCCCTTCGACGGTAGCTTAATTGAAGTTGAATCTTATTTTGATTCAATGACTGGATTTGAAAAATGGATCTTTGACTCTTTTCCTAAATGGGGAGGATCTCTTCATTTTTCTGGTACTCAAGTTGGTGAAGTGCCTTCATCAACCAAAGGAAACTGGATAGCTGTAAAAGACAAATCGGGAAACCTGTATCCTGAGTTGGCAAAAAATAACAAAGGTGAAAGCGTTATTAATCCTTCAGAAGAGAGTTCTTTCACGTTTGAGGCTCATGTATTTCTTCCAACTATAGCAAATGATATTCAGGTAATATTTCAGAAGTCGTCTTCTCAGCAGGACGAAATGACTCTCTTTTTGCAGCAAAGCTCTTCTCCGGAATATGCAACAGCAACTTTCTGCATATCTTCTGGATCTTCCAGGAATTCTGTGTCTTGTGAGCTAAAGAAAGGCTTATTCAACCACTTGGGGCTGACACTAAATAAGCAAGATTCAGTGGGACATACTTTAGATTTCTATCTAAATGAACAGCTAGTGTCTCAGAGCTATGAGAGAATAAATTTTGGAAAACTAGATATAGATGACTCAGATTTTGTGATAGGCTCAGGTAGCTCATTCTATTCAAAGCAAATACTTGTGACACCTGTTCAAACGTTCAGCGGAAGCCTGGATGAAATGAGAGTGTTTCATTTAGTCAGAGATTCAAAAACTCAAAAACTGTATGCATCGAGAGGAATCTATTCAACTCCTGAGCTGAAGCTGTATTACAGATTTAATGAACCCTCAGGCTCTCTTTCGATAAATGGGAATACAGCCATTGACTCGATAGTGCTAGATAGCTCAGGAAATTCTTTACATTCAAACATTAATAACTTTAAGCACAATTTAAGGGCTATTTCTTCTCCTATAATGACAAATGAGAGAGATGAATTTAAGATAATTCTATTTCCCGCATATCAAGAAATAATAGATCTCAACAATAGTCTTCTCATATCTGCAAGCAATTATGATAAGGCAAATCCTAACAACATCTTGAGGTTAGTCCCTCGGCATTATCTCTTGGAAGGAGCTCTTCAAGATGGATTTGAAGAAGTCGAGGGTCAATCAGGAGATGCATTTGGTGGAGAAGGAATACCCGGACAAGGAAACTGGGGGTCTTCTCAAATCATCTTGTCGTTCTTGTACATCTGGTCAAAATTTTTTGACGACCTTAAGACCTACATAGACTCATTTGCAACTCTTCGAACTGTTGGATATGAGCTAAACGACACAGTCCCCGACAACTTTGTTGAAGACATGGTCCGATATTATGGGTTTCATCTTCCAAAATTCTTTTCTCATGCGTCAGTGGAGCAATTTGCAGATGGTGATAACATTCAAGATCTGTCAAATATAAGCATGAGCCTAAAAAAGATACAATCAGTCTTGACCCGAAGGATACTTGTAAACCTTCCCGACATAGTCAGATCAAAAGGAACACAACACAGCATAAGATCGTTCTTAAGGTCTGCTGGAATAGATCCAGACAACTCACTTAAGATAAGAGAGTATGGTGGGCCAACCGTAAGACAGCTAACAACATCAAGAGAAAAAAGAATAGAACCCGGTGCAATGGTGGACGTCTCTGCGACATCGTTTGTCATAACTCCACACCTTTTTGCCCCAAGAACAGAACCAGGATTCCCAGGACCTAGAGGGACATTTGTAAAAGATCCAATAACCAATGATGTGATAGGAACAACGTGGACCTATGACAACCTGTTGACTTCAGGGTCTTGGAACATTGAAGCATCCTTCAAAATACCTCCTAAAAAATATTTAGAGATTGCAGACACAGATGGCAATCAATCTCTTATGAGAATGATAGTGACAGGTAGTTCTGCAAACAGTAAACCTGGTCTTATAGCAAATGTAATAGCAACGCAATTTGTGGATCACCCAAGACAAGCTGCTAGAGTTCAAGCTTTTATCAGACCTGGATTTTCAAATAGCTCCCCGGTCTTAAAAATGAGCCTAGACTTAGAAGGAGGTGGAATATTTGACGGAGATAGATGGAATGTGGCGCTCGGCTGTCATAGAAACGATGAGATACAGTCGAACGTTTCATCTTCATATTATCTTAGAGTAGGAAAGACTGAGTCGGGCGACTTAAAAGAGACATATGTTACGTCATCTTATTTTTTTGAAGAAATTGCATCAGAAGGAAATGCATTCCGCAGTGGATCAACTCAATTAAATGTCTCTGGTGCCTACATTTGTGTAGGACCAAATCAATCAATACCTTTTGGGGCAGCATATAGTTTTTTAAACGATTCTTTAACCGTCGAAGTTGAAGACATAGCACGCACAACAGACTTTTCAGGTTGGGTATCTAATTTAAAATTCTGGTCGAAGTCTATGTCAGAAGACGAATGGAAAGAGCACGTTAGAAACCCAAAGTCTGTTGGAGTCGACAATCCTTACATCAACTACAACTACGTAGATAGAATGTCAGGATCATTCCAGAAGTTGAGAATTGACACTCTTCAAAAACAGTCTTTCAAATACCCCAATTCCGATGGAACAATTGAATTTCTTGATTATTCAACTTCTCTGTCTTCTTCCCGGGGAACTGGTTTCATATCTGGGTCTCGGGCATTAATCGGGGATATGTTCAATTATTCTTATTTGTCTCCTGCATTTGATGAAGCTGCAACAGATGACAAAATACGACTCAGAAGTTTTGAAAATTCAGTCAATCTTCTAGAAAATCCATGGGCCATCGAAACTCCAAGCTACTTAAGCAATGAAATGTTCTTGAGAGAAGAACCTATTGATGACAATAGGTTGTCAATAGAATTTTCTGTTGTTGATTCTCTAGACAAAGATATTGTGTCAATGTTCTCATCGCTTGACCCCTTAAATGATGCACTTGGATCTCCTGAGCTGATGTTCTCTCCTGATTATCCTCGCCTCGAGGTGCTTAGAGACGTCTACTTCAATAGGCTTTCAAGCAAGATAGATTTTAGAAATTTCTTGGAATTTTATAGATGGTTCGATCTTTCAATATCAACATTCATAGAACAGCTTATACCGAGCAAAACAAACTTCAAAGGCAGCAACTATGTCGTAGAATCTCACATGCTGGAGAGGCACAAGAACGTTTATAGACGCGGCGCAGATGAATTGCAGGACACCTTCTTGTTGGTGGGAAAGCTGAAGAAGTACTAAATCATGAGCAACATAACTGCCAAAAAGATTGATTTCCTCAACATAGACAGTGATAACACCTACTTTGATACAAAAAGGCAGGTGATTAAGAGAGAGACCCATTATTTTCAAGATGTCTCCATTGCGTCTTTGCTCTCTGGATCGAACACTGCAATAGGTCTTCTGCAGAACAATAGACCTCGAATAAAAAATCAACAAAATTTTAACACATATCCTGACTCTATTTCAAATTCATCCAGTTATCCTACTGGTTCGACAATTAAAGACAGCAGTGGTTCTGACAGAAAAATACTCTCTGCTGCAAATGATTACTTGGTGTCATCTAGCGTAGATGCTTACAGACAAGGAACTGAGATAACTGAAGAAAAGCATTGGACTGCTGGAGTTGCAAAGATTTCTGCAGGAACACCAGGACATCTTTTTGATGAATCCAGATACGGTGTCCCAAGATTTCCCATTCTTTCTGCTGACAAATTTTATGAAATTGAAACTTTCAATCCTGTAAAATTTGTTGAAACAGGAGGTGATTACAGACAGTTCACTTATCCAATTGTTAGCTCTGATAGAAATCTTGAAGAAAATTTTATACTTGACGGGATTATAGAGCCCTTCCCAATCAGGCAAGTTATTTCTAATTTTTCAATAAATTTTCCTTTTGAACCAAGAGAACTTAAGGCCTCTATGGAATCAGGAAATCAGAATAAAACTTTTTCATCTGATTTAGTTGTTTCACACGGCTATTTTTTGCCTACTTCAGAAAATAGAACTTGGTATTTAGATTCTTCAGATCTAATCTCTTTAGACTCTCAAATCACAGGATCTCTAAAAACAAGAATAGATCACTTTAATTTGGATAAAAACTATCAAACACCTTTTGCTGATTTTATCCCACCTCGCGGAAACACACCTGGTCTTTCACTCACAGGAGATCTACTCAGTGCAGTCAATGCAATGCCTCCAAGAGAAACATCGTATTTAAACGAGAAACAGATCTCTTTTTCTTGTGGTTTCACGTATGACAACAATGAATTAGGAACTGATTCAATAGCATATGGAGGATTACTTTACTAATGTCTGCATCTCCTAGAACAAAAAGAAATTCTCCTTCTAACAAATTTGAAGACTATGTTTTGACTTACACGGTCGGACAAGGCCTTTACCCTGTATCAACTTTCAACATGTCTTATCTTTCTGTTGCTAGTGGGACCGGGGCGCCTTACAGCATCGGAAACGAGATATTGGACATTGGATTTACTTTTAAATTTGATGGCAGAAATTATGACAAAATATACGTGAGCACCTATGGATTTGCAATACTTGTTGATCCAAGTGCTGATCCAGGCTATGTTACAGAAGCCACAATGGATGACCCATCGGATAATAGTTCCATCATAATGACGGCATGGTCAGATGCGCATGTAGTCTTGTCTCCTTGGTGGGACTCAGGGGTTAGAAGTGTATTTAGGTATACCAGCGACTCCGGAGCATCATCTTATCTGTCCAGTCTTGGTTTGATCTCTAAAAATGTTGAACTTGGAATATCGCTTGCACCTGCAGGATTGGATTCAAGCGCAGGAGGCATAAAAAAATTTAGCGGCTTTGATGACAGAGACGGTAGATTCTTTATGCTTAGGTGGAAAGTTTTCACTAATGTCAGTGGTGGTTATTTTAATGTCGCATCCTACGATGTTGTTCTATATGAATCAGGAATAATTGAATTTAGGTACTCGCCAAGATCATACAACGGGAACGACTTAGAGTCTGCATCTATCGGCATGTTTGCATGCATAAATTCGTCTAATAGATACAGAGATTTTTCTCACGTGCTAAGAAAAGACTCGCGGGGTCAATACAAGAACGGAGGAAGCATATACAACGGAGCTTACTCGGACTCTGACGGAACAAATACCTCTAATTACACGATATCTCTAGACATGAAAAAAGATTGGCCCGGATTAGACAGGGGCGCAACTTTCAGAATGACTCCTCCGAGAAACAAAAGGAGACAGACAAGAAAAACTCTGAATGACAGAAATTCTACGAGTTTTATAAAAAACGGCATGTTTAATGACCAAAAAACTGTGAATTTTTCAAGACAGAAAATTCAATATCCTGCAATGATTCCTGTTGACTATGTGACATCAATGAACGATATAGACTCCATAAGCATTGTAGAGTTATACTCATCGGGAAGCATTGAAGTGGATATGAATTTAAGCTCTGGTTTGTTCGATGATGCAATGGTTGATTCAATTGCAGAGAGAGGTAAAAAATAGTGGGTGCCTTTTCAGAAAACTCTTTGTTTGAGCAGGGTGCATTTAATGATTCTTTTTATTCGACGGGATCGAATCCAGGAATTGGGGAAAATCCAGGAACTTTTACATCTGCCCTTAGAGACAAAACACAATTTAGGTTGTCTTTCCCCGTAAAAAATAAAGTAAAGATGCTCCCGAACAGTAGCAGCATCTATTATTTTAATGTAGGTCAAAGCCAATGGAGCATACCGAACAAATCCACGGTTGACCATATAGGACCGGGAGGAAATTTTAGTGTCAACACTTACAGAGAGCAGTCTCCTGGAGTTTTTGTAGGAACCAGAGGATCTAGGTTCATAGAAGACACAATTGCTTTCGATGCGCACGGCAATTCACTAGCATCTGGAAGCTTGAACATTATTAGAAATTCTGTCTCAACTTACACACAAAAAATAACTGAGGAGAGTTCCATAGCGGCTGTGTCCGACAATGGTCTCAAATACTCAGATATAGCACCCAATATGGCGATGGATTTTCCAAAAAGCTTTCAGAGAAATCCAAGATACGCCGCAAGCGACTCTGAGGCTTTTTTGTTACCGATAACCCAGCCTTTTCTCATAGAGAAAATCGTCTTAGAAGTTCCTTTCTGTCTTGGAGACAGCTGGTTTCAAGACAGAACAAATCTCTGTTATGCAACTTCATTTGATAGCGACTTTACCTTAAATGGAGTGAACTATTCTTCAATAGACTCAGGGGCCGGGCCTGTCATCTGTGTAGACCAGGGAGGACCTGGCATAACGCTGGCTGTTTTGTGTCAAAAAAATAACGGTGTCTTTTCAATAAGAGATTTAGTCAGCAGAGGATTCTTTACACATGAGTCAGACGTTGACAAGTCTGTATCACTAGACAAGGTTCTTAATGGGTGGTCTGGGGCTCCACCTGAAGGATTCTATCGGTGGCAAGCAAATGTTCTGGGAATAGATGAAAGTGAAGTCGACGCAGTTGTTTCTCCTCAATCTTCTGTTCCTAAGTCTGTATTTACAGGCAGCGTATCGGTGAAAACAGAAGCAGAAATTTCGAATGGCTGCAGGATTCACACAACAAGTACTCTTCTAAAAAGAATTATAGGAGAGGAGTCAGTTGTCACGACCGAAGACTTCACTAAATTCATGAACAGTCTTCTCTCCTCTGAGTACTTCAATTTCAACTATGCAAGCAGCGGATTAAACTCATCTTATCTCACCGGAATAGATGTATACGGTAGAGGCATGACAGGTTTTGCTCCGAGCGGAGCCTCAATTTTTGGAAGAGAATATACTTCACCTCAACAGGACGTTCTCAGGCGTGACAATTCCATAAAGAACCCATACTACATTTCAGATGAAACGAAGCGCACCGAGGTGCTCGAAAGCCTTTTAGGTGTTTTTAGTGATAATGAAAACGAAGTAGATGCACTTGCATATGCTTTCATTGGATCAAAAAGATCATCACCTTACTTGATATATCCTGGAGAAAAACTCGTCTTGGCTGCTTCGAAGACTCGACCTGCAATGTTAAGCATGAAAATAGACGTAGATACCATATCTGACCCAAATGCAGACAATACAGGAAGACCAACACTTCAGTCTTATTCTTATTACAGTGGTGAAGGGTCTGCTGGGCACGATGTACAATTCAACACGGGTTCTGTCAACATCACTGTTTATGGATCCTATGTAAGAGAAGGCAATAAATACGTTCCATGAGCCGTTACGAGAACATATTCACAGACGCGATAAAAGATGTCATAGGCAACGATCCAGTCATAGACCAGTTCGACAACTACTACGTTAATTCTTTCTACGGGTCTTCTCAAGACGATTATGTCACCGGGTCTTTGTTGTCAATAGAGACTGTTGGCCCAACAAAAAGATACATAACAGGTTCAAGAGGCAGCGCTTTTAGCAAGCTATATGCAAGTTCTCAGCCACCTCTTGATTCAACTTATGGGTCAGACGCAGTAGGCAAAATTCCTTCGTTGGCATTTAGGCAACAACCTTGGTCTGAAAAAATTTCTGTAACTTCACTTAGAAACATTCAATGTTTCGACACAAATGAAAGATATTATGACTCATGTCTTCCTGATTTAAAAAAGTGCTTTAATTCAAATGAATCAAGAGTCTGGGCTGCAGACGAAAAGACCACATTAAGCCCGTATGGAAACATTGACACAAATGCCAATGGTTTTATCATCTTTAATTCAGTTCTTTCAGATAGAAGCGCCGAAGGATACACAAAAGATCCAACAGTGAACAATGAATGGACGTGGTCTTATCCTTATGAAAACAAGTATTTCCCCAACAACAGGACTGTAAGAACAACTTCAACTCTTGGAATAAATTTTACAGACCTAAAAGTTGACTGGAATGTGACGCTAGGTAGTTCTTCCTATTTCAAAGAGTGGGACATAAATCTAGATAACATCACAGAGCTCGGAGACAAGCCCTTAAAATTGGAGGGAATAATTCCTGTATTGCCCGGAAAATTAGAATCTTCCATTATTTCTCCTGCAGGAGGAAGGAACTCATTAAGAGGGACTTTTTTTGGAAATGCTTCTTATAGTGCAAAAGCGATCTACGGAGTAGACTCTAGTCTGAATGATGTATCCGGTGTTTCATTTTTAATTCCTTCTGATGTTAACCTTGGTCAGTATGCCGACCATTCTTTTTTAGGAGCTTTGACTCCTTCGGTGGCTGACCCTGGAAATGAACTTCTTACTGGATCTATGTCAACTGATGATTTAATCAAATTCTTCTTTGGATTTGGTGATCTGAACAATATGACGTATTCACAATATGATTACAGTCTTGTAAGCGGTTCATACGAAGAAGAATTTGAGCAAAGCGGATTGGTGTCCTACTACTTCTCTGGGCCTGCAGGGTCTGCTGAAGCAACAAGAAGGCAATCTGATGACAGATCTTTAATAAGGTCAAACCCTGGAACAACTGAAACATTTACAAGAACATCAAGCGAAGTCGGACCAACTGGTTGGGTCGACTTAACAGGTATTTCTTCACCCGCTGTTTCATGGATCACTAACAATAGTGACCCCGGCTCTACAACAATCTCTGCGGGAACCTGGTCATTTTATTTGAATTGTCAAGGATCTTCTAGCAAAATTAGAGCTCAAATTTACTCTTGGAACGGATCTACGGCGACTCTTCTTGGTACTACAGAAGAGAAAGACCTTTCCGTGAGCATGACTCACTTAAAGATTGATTGGACAATATCTTCTCCAATAACTTTGCTTATAACGAATAGAATACTTGTTGTTGTTCAAGGATATCTTGCTCTTCCTTCATCTGGATGCTATGCAACTTTCAAAAATAGACATGATTATCTTCCGCTTGGAATGTTAAGAAGATATTCAAGCATCTCAACA
>Ga0214921_10002148_pt1 | contig 32478 bp, 27 predicted proteins | sample LL1505_MetaG_FD_177992 | JGI IMG/M metagenome (GOLD analysis project Ga0214921, IMG submission 177992) | Freshwater microbial communities from Lake Lanier, Atlanta, Georgia, United States - LL-1505 | ecosystem: Environmental > Aquatic > Freshwater > Lake | place: USA: Georgia | collected... | reverse complement strand
CATTTTTATAATATATTGAGAAATTATAATTATAATAAATTGTTTCTTGTTATTTTAATCATTTTTCATATTAAAAATATATGTCAATAATATATATATATATATATATATATATATGCCAATTAAGAATACACTAAAACGAAAAAAAACAAGACAAAATTCCAAAACAAGAAAAAATTCCAAAACAAGAAAAAATAAAAAATATGGTGGCAATTTTGAGTACGTCACTAATTTAAGTGACATTGAAGTTAACGCTTTAAAAAAATATACACAAGGAAGTGATATAATAAATAAAATATTGAGAATTGAAAATAATTATAAAGATTTATATGACACTATGAATGAAATAGAAATTTACGATATAAATAAAGAAATAAAAACACAAATTGAAAATATTAATATTATTGATAATATTATGTTAACAAAAGCAAGTGTAGCAAAAGAAGATTTAATCGTATATAGAGGAACGATTAATACAAAAGATGATGCTCCATATTTAGATATCAATAAAGGTTATATTTCTACTTCTAAAACTATAAATGCTCTTGAAAAAAATAGCTATCGTTTTTTGAATGAAACCAACCAATGTTGTGTATATATTTATACAATAAAAAAAGGAGTTCCTTATATTAATTTATCAAAAATTAGTTATTTTGGAGAACAACACCAAGAAAACCAAGAAGAAATATTATTACCAAGAGGATTAAAGAGTACATTAACATCATTTGATGAAAAAACCAAAATTTTAGGTATTTCTTATAAAACTTACAATGTAACTATTGAATTGAATGAACAAGACAAATATGATATTGAACCAATTGAAAAATCACCACCTATAATTCAAATGATTGAAGTATTTGAAATAATAGATAATATATTAAAAATATCAGGATTTTTCTATAATTTAATGAAAAATGAAAGTTATAATAATGATGAGATAAATAGTATAAACGATATTTATGATTATGATGATAATGATGATATTACAGAAAAATTTGTAAAAAAAATCTTACTTTCATCAAATAATTTAAGAAATTTATTATATGAATATAAAGAATTCATATCTAATATAATAGAAAAGCTTATGGAATTAGAATTTTTGAAAGATGATGATAAAGAAGGATTGATTAAAACACAAGAAGAAGTGAAAAATTTATATGAACATAGGTATACAACTTGAAGTAATATAAGAATTAGAAAAGAAGATTTTCCTGAATTTCTACATAATGATAATATAATGATAGCTATTTGGAAAGCAGATAAAATGAAACAACATATTGAGAACAAATTTAATAAAAAAGGGTTCTTTATTTGTAAAAAAACAGATAATAAATACAAAAATATTTGTTTTGGAAAACCATTTAATTTTGAATATTTTATTGAATGTATCAAAAATAAAAAATTATATTTGATAGTGGTATGTATGAAGGAAATACCCGAAATTATTCTCAATTTAGAGGTTCTGATTTTTGGAATGAATTGATTATTGAAGAGTATTGATAATGTATTTTCCAAGATGATATGCGAATTTACAAGCAACTGCGTTTCCTATTTGCATAATAACATCTTTATTTGAACCATCTAAAATATAATTATCTGGAAAACTCTGTATTCGTTTTAATTCCATTATAGTTAATCGTCTAACTTCTTTATCATTATATTTAACTAAAGCATCATAACCATCTTTCCAATATCTCGCTGGAATAGTATAAGATGGTTTATCAAAATCTAACATTTGTGCTCCAAATCCAAAACCTTTTTCTTTATTAATGCCTTTTTTATTTTCTATACCTGCTAATGCTTTTTCACTTAAATAATATTTTTTATCAATTTCTTCTTTAGGTAATAATATTGTTTTAACAGGTATTCTGTCTTTTACTAATTTAATAATTGGTTCAGGTTCTTTTGGGATAATATTTAAATCCTTTCTAATTCCAATAATTATAGTCCGTCTTCTATTTTGTGGAACTTCAAAATCACTCGCATATAATTTATTAATTATACAGTTATAATTTCTATTTAATTGTTCCATTATAATATCTATTACATTTTCACCATTAGCCGTTTTTTTAGAAAGCATACCTATAACGTTTTCCATAATAAAAGCTTTTGGTTTGAAATAATCAAGATATTTAACATATTCCATAAATAAAGCATTTCTTGGGTCATTTTTATCCCTTTTTCCCGCAATACTAAAACTTTGACAAGGTGGGCCACCCACCAAGATATCAATTTGTTTATTATCTTTATTATATAATTCGTTATATTTTTCAGGAGGCAATTGTGTTAAATCTTCACAATATGCTTTATGTTCAAAATTTTTGTTATAATTTTCAACTGCTTTATCCCATATATCTATTCCAGCTATGATGTTTAATCCTGCGTCAGTCAACCCTTTTGACATTCCACCGCAACCACAAAATAAATCAATTACATTTAATTTAGTTTCTTTTGGTTCGTCTATAGTTGAACCATAGGATTGAATACAATTATCATAAGTTGTAGTATTATTTGTAGATAGATTTAAACCGCTGAATATTTCATTCTGCCCCAGAGGGGAAGAATTAAAATATTTATCGGTCATTGACAACGAAGAATGTGAACCCGCGGGTGCGGATTTAATTCTTCGTTGGTTTAATTCTAAATTAGGCGAACTTTTTACTACATTTACTATTTGCGTTGGAATGAAATTATTTTTAGAATTTATGAGTGTAATTAATTCTGATTTGTTTTTACTACTATATTTCTTGATTCCAAATTCTTTACATTTATCTAATAGTTGTTTTTTATTCATCTTGTAAATATTATTTTCTTCATTCATTTTTGTTATAGTTTCATTATTGGTTATATTTATTATTTTACTTATTTCATTCAATTTTTCTTCAACTGCCCTATCAATTAATTTTTTTAACTTGTCTGTTTCTATGTCACACGGTTTCTTTCGTTTAATATGTTGGTCATAATGAGATTTTTGAGAAAATATTTTGGCGCATTTTTCACAACTATATTTACCCATTTTAGTTATAAATAAATGATATTATGTTTTTATATTATTTGACTAAAACTACCTATTTTAGGTAGTTTTTTATATTATATTTTTACACCTACAATAATGTAGTGTTGAATAATAGTATATTAAATATAATATTATTTATTACCATAAATGGTTTGAACAATGTTCTATCAAATTCGTAACATTTTTCAGTAAGAGAATTCTCAACAAAAAAAGTAGTTAGGTTTTTGAAAATGGACATTTTAAAAATGTCCAATTTTGATTTTCTTGAGACAAATTTTTGTAAAAAAGTAGGTTGTTACCAGAATGGTTTAAAATCAAATTATTATAAAAAAATATGTTACGATAAAATTTTTATTATTTTTTGAAAAAAGGATTTAGGCATTTTTTTCTTTATCTAATATATATAAAAACGAATAATGAAGAATAATGCCGAAAATGCCGAAAATGCCGAAAATGCCAAATTCATTTGTAAAAAATGTAACTTCAAATGTAACAAACAAAGTAATTGGAACACCCATATATCTACCAATAAGCATTTAGATATAAAAAAAGATTTACCAAAACCTAAATCATATATATGTGATTGTGGCAATGAATACAAATATTCATCTGGATTATCAAAACATCGTAAGGTATGTAATAAAAAAGAACAAAATACTATTCTGGAAAATACTTTTCAAGAAAAACCTATTTCTGAAAACACTTCAGAATATATAACAAAAGATATGGCGTCGGAAATAATAAAGCAAAACAACGAATTTAAAGAAGTAATGTTGAATGATTTTAAACAAGTAATGTTGAATGAATTTAAACAAATGATGTTGGATATGGTAAAAAATAACAACATAACAAATAACACTACAAATAACACCACTAATAACGCAAATTTCAATTTAAATTTCTTTTTAAACGAACGATGTAAAGATGCTGTAAATATAATGGACTTTATAAATAATATACAAATAGAATTTTCTGATTTGGAAAATGTAGGTCATCGTGGTTACATAGAAGGCGTTACACAAATAATTTTGAAACATATGAATGATATGGATATTGAAAAACGACCAATGCATTGTACTGATGTCAAACGAGAAACTATCTATATAAAAAATAAAGATACTTGGGATAAAGATAATGAAAATAAAACAAAAATGAAACAACTTATAGAAAAAATAAAAGAAAAAAATTTGAATAAATTAGTTCAATGGAGAGAAGAATACCCTGAATGTAAAGACCAAAAAAATAAAAAATACGACTTTTTTATAGATATTTTTAGTAATTTGCTAGGTGGTCGAGAAAAAAATAAACTTGACGAAAAAATAATAACAAACATAGCCAAAAATGTTCTTGTTGATAAAAGTTCATAAATATATAATTTATTTCACTAACAATAAATTATATATCCCAAATTACAAAAATCTATTCCTCCAATCCTAATAATTTATCAATTTCATAAGTATCCAGACCTTGTTTTTCCATATCTTTCTTCTTTTTCAACAACGCCTTTTTATCACCTCGTGATAATTCCTTTTTCTCCTTAACAACTTCTATTTTATTTCCAAGCGAATCAAATTTTTCTTCTTCTTGGTCAAAAGTCAGTTTCTTAGCATTTTCCTTTTCCGCTTTTTTCCTAGCTTTTTCTACTTCTTCCATCCATTCTGAACCAAATACACTCAAATTACCAGAATCCAATAACCATTTTTCAGGACAAATTTCCTTATAAAATTCTTCATTGTGTGAAATTAATAAAAGACCACCTTTGAATGTTTTGATAGCACCAGTTAAAGCACCCAAAGAATCTCTATCCAAGAAGTTAGTAGGTTCATCTAAAATAACCACATGAGGTAAATTCCACATACAAGCACCTAATACAATTTTCACTTTTTGACCACCAGACAACATACCGATTTTACTATGTTGAGCAAATTGTGGCTCTAACCCAAAATTATCCAAATGTTTTTGAATTTCACCAGTGGTTAATTTACGTTGTCCTAACATATTTTCCATAGCCAATTTCTCATCAAATTCTTTCACCATTTTCTCATATCCCATTTGTACCAATTCACTTTTGGTAAACCATTGCGTAATTTCACTTTCCGATTTACATTCATATTCATTTTCGCGCTTACCAGTTCTTCTGCTTAATATTTCAGCAATAACCAAATATTTATTTTCCTTTGCCTTTTGTTTAATAGCCAGTAATTCTTCTTCGCTCAATGTCAAACTATCTTTACTGGTTTGTTCTTTATCATAACCAGCACGATATCTCCACATAATATATTCAACAGGAGTTTTATCCAAATGATTTTCAATATGATGAAAAGCGTGCTGTGCTACATAAGCAACACGAACATTTGGGTGTCTTTCAATAATACCTTTATTTGGTTCTAATTCGCCCACTAAAATCTTAATAAGTGTAGATTTACCAGCACCATTCACACCGACAATGGCAACTCTGGAAGCCATAGATACCTGAATATTAACATCAATCAATTGTGGTTTAAGAGCAGTAGGATATTGAAAATAACAATTCTTCATTTTTAATACGGATTTTGTAAGTGATTTAACACCTTCAAGATGCCCTGGTTCAGGAAAATTAAACGATACATTATCATTTGTTAATTCATAATATTGTTTTGCCTCAGGTTTTTGTTTAACAAAATCGGATAAATTACCACGATAGAATTTCAATTTCATATTTTCATAGTGAGTAATGTTCGTACAAACAGCATCCAAAAATCGCGTATCGTGTGAAACAATTAAACAAGTAGTTCTTGTCAAACCTTTTAAATAATCAACTAACCATTTTATTGCGAACTGATCCAAATGATTTGTAGGTTCATCAAGAAGTAACATATCAGGGTTTAATAACATAGCACGTGTTAAAGCTAATTTCATACGCCAACCACCAGATAAAGCAGTCACTGGTCCGTGTATCATATTATCTTCAAACCCTACATTTTTTAATCCATCTATAATCTGGTCGTTTACTATACCATTTTCAATGACTTTTTCGTCTTTTGCTACATATTCTAATACACTTGTATCTGAATTATTACCTTGAATATCGTGTTCAACATAGACACTTTTTAAATCTTCTGGAAATTCCTGTAAATTTTTATTAGCAATCGCTTTCATTAATGTAGATTTACCAGCGCCGTTTGGACCAACTAAACCATATTTTCTACCAATCTTTACTTTGAATGGTGTTTGATGTAAAAGAACACGAGTACCATAAGCTAATGAAAATACACAATCACATAAGTTTTCCTCATCGTCTTCAGGGTTATATTCTTCAACTGTAATAGAATTAATAATAATTTCTTTTATTTTATTTATATTATCAGACAGTTCACTAATATCAGCAATAACAAATTTCAAATAAGGTTCCATACATTGAACCCAAATATCATCAGTTTTAATTTCATTTTTCACCAAATTCCAAGTTAAATCAATGGAATGGTCTACCAAAAAATTGCGTTTATCTTCATCAATAAATTGATAAAATGTTTCCTTACAATTATCAATTGTAAAACTATCAAGTGATTTATTAACACCTTGATTATAAACATTTGTTAAAACATTCTTAGAATTCAAACAAACATTACGAATTTCCACTTCAGCAATTTCTTCATATCCTTTTGTTAAAACAGGTTCTAAAATAGGATAGAAAATTTTTGCGTAAACCGGATTTTTCAGTAACTTCACCAAAGTTTCAATAACAACAGCAGCACGGCGTTGGTAAATCATTTTACGCTCACGCATTGATTTTGTCAATAAAGGAACAAGAAATCCCAAAGTAGGAATATCAATATCATTCACAAACGGTGTAGAAACTAAAGCATCCAATGCTTTTTGAATTTCTTGTGAAGGATTCAAATATGCTGAAATAACAATCGGAATAAGATGTTTAATATCAACATTTTCAATAGAGTTACAAACAGCATTAAACGCATTCAATGTTTGGGTTTTTACTTCTTTTTTAGGGTCACTACTAATAGTGATTAAATTTAAAATAATATCAGGCATATTTTGAGAAGTAACTTGTGGGTAATAACTGGCAAATTTTGCTAATAAAATCAAAGAAAATTGCTTTATTTGCCATTTCATAGATTTCATACCCTCAAATAAATACTGAGATAACTTAGAAAAGCAATATGGATTTATTTTTTGAATAATTAAATCGCCTAATTTCAATGATTTTTCATTCAATTTAAAATCAGTAGAGTAATTCAAGATTTGTTCAAACGAACTTAATATGGATGGTTCCATAAAAGTTTGATATTGATTTTCTAATAAATTAATTTGTTCATCAATATCAAATAAAGAGAATGTAAATAATTCAGGAGTTTTTTCCATTAAACCACTAGAATAAGTTATATAAATTTATATCTTTATATAAGTTGAAATAATATTTTATGTTGAAGTGCAATCTTTTATAGTGCGTTCTTATAATTAACAACATATGGATTACCTTTCAAAGCATCTAAGATATCACTATTATTTCTATCCATTTGAATGCCTTGGTATAAATTATTATGACCTTGTAAATGACCCATGTTTGCCACGTCAGCAGATTGGTATGGCATGGTAGCAGTAACTGGTCTATTATTTTTCAAGAAATCGTCGCGATTAATTTGACGCATATTAATATTACCATTCATTAAGCTCATATTTCCAGGAACCATTCTACCATCTATAGTAGAACTTTTGATATCATTATTTCGTTGATTGTATTGTGCTTCATATGATTTCATTTGGCGTGTTCTATCACCAGCACCAGCAACACCGGCATAATAAAAATCACCAGTGCTAATTCTATTATTATTAATTGGTTGATGTTGTGTTGTTTCATAAGCACCTCCGCGTTGGTTACGGTCAACATTCATATGAAATTTAGAATTTTCAGTAGTTTCACGAATAGTAGGGGCTGGTCTATCAGCAGGATTGAATATATAAGATTCTTTTACAACAGTACTAGGGTTTTGATATGGTCTTAATGTGCCAATAACATTTGTTTTTCTGGTAGGGCGTAATACATCTAATAATGGAGCAACAGCCGCACCTAAACTACCACTTACTAAACCATAATAACTTTCTTGATGATTAGCACTACGATTATTAGGATAAGCTCGTTTTGCTTTCATTTCAAAATCAGCATCAGTAGCATAATTACGACCATTTGCGTTAGCAACTGCTAATGGAACTTCACCTAATTGTTGATTATGGGATGGCATATATTCACCTGTAACATATTCGGATGAATTTTGAAATCCAGCAACACCTACATAATCAGTTGTAGTATGTTGTCTTGCTGTGTCTTTATAAAAAGTAGTAGGAATACCTTGTAAAGTTTGCCCTTTTTCAACACCAGTTGTGGTAAATAAACGGTCTTCACCCATTTCAAAATGTCGTTCAGGGCGGTTTTTCTCCATTCTACCCATTTGTTCATGAGTACTTATATTTTTTATATGACTATTAGCTGGGCCTTCATGACCAATCATCATTAAACCTCCTGCTTTTGGTTTATTTGCTACACGTAAATCGTCAGCAGTTTTAGGTAACCAATTTTCACGCATCATCATACCAGAATTGAAACCATCACCACCTTGAGTAGTATAACCTAAACCTAACCCTGGACCAACTTTTTCATCAGCAAACGGTTTTACGTTTGCCATTCTCATACTGGGATTTACACGAGATTGGTAAAAATCAGTCATATTTGGGGCACCATGAGCCCACTGTTGATTTTCGGATGGTGAAAATAAAGGCGCAGTTTCTTTTTTAATAATAGTTTGAGAACCAGAACCAATATAATTGTCTAAAACACTTTCATTTGAATTATTATCTACATGACGAGAACGAATATTACTACCAAAAAATGGTACCATATTGTTATGTTGAAAATAACTACTATCTACTTTTTCACCAGTCAATGAATAAAAATTACGTTGTGAATTATCAGAAGCTGAAAAAGAATCAACTATATTACTAACACTATTTGGATTGAAATATTTATCAGTATATACCCCAGTATTATCAAAACGATTAGTAGTTGATAAAGAAGATGTTTGGTCAGTTTCGGTGGATAAAATAGGATATTCACTTGGGTAATTACGATTAGGAACATTCGTATTTGGTAATCCGCTTACATTATTAGTAAAATTCTCTTTTTTTTTATTTTGATTAGTTACTACATATAATAATCCAAGAGCAACACCAGGAATAGCAAGTTCCATAGTTCTATATTATATAATTATAATACATTTATATAATATTTTTCTTAGTTTCTTTTTAAATTCTAATAAATTATCGTATTCTGTTCTCATAAAGTGTTTTTAAACATTCTTGTTTATTTCCATTCATACAAAGAGATTGTCCAGATAAATAATATTGTGTATTTTCTGTTCCTTGAATAATAGGTATAGAAGGAGTAAATAAATCTTTTTCTAAAATACGTGTTTGTATATTTTCGTGAAAACCTTTTTCAAGTCCATTCAGTGGGTTTAAAAATGGTGTTTCCCAACGGCTATGTTCTAAATCTCTAAACATCCAAGCTGGATGACTAGCACGACTTTCTTCAATAAATGGCTGAGAACTTCTATAAGATGGACGTGAAGTAGCAACAGAATGGATTTTATAATCATTAACATCTACTAAATCCCTATTCATTGGTCTGGTAAGACCGAATAAATCACTTTCTAAATTCACATTATTATCTCTAAAATTCGCACCCCAACCTTGTAAGCGTAATTGTGGGTCTTCAAAAAAAGGCAAGTCCAATCCGTTTCCAGGAGTATCTAAACGATATCTACCAGTAAATGTACTTTCTTCTAATTGTTTTTTTATTCTAGCAGGGTCATCATGAAATCTTGTAAAAGACATATTTATATTACTAAGTTATTATATAGTTGGAAAAATAAATTAACAAAAAATTAATTAAACAATAGAGAACTTATTAATATAATAAAAAAATTTTGGTAAATGCCTAAAATATGTCTAAATATGATTGTAAAAAATGAAAGTAAAATAATAACTCGTTTACTAAAATCAGTGTTGCCATTAATAGATAGTTATTGTATTTGTGATACAGGTAGTACAGATAATACAATACAAGTTATACAAGATTTTTTTAGAGAAAAAAATATACATTCTGGTAAAATAATTGTAGAACCATTCAAAGATTTCGGTTACAATCGAACTTTTGCGTTGAAACAATGTTTAAATATGGATAATGCTGACTATATATTGTTATTGGATGCAGATATGATTTTGGAAATAGACCCAATGTTATCAATTGATGATTTCAAAAATAATTTAACCCATGATGTTTATAATGTATTTCAAGGTTCTCCTTCTTTTATTTATAAGAATACCCGATTAATCAAAAACAAAATTGGAATGTCTTATTGGGGCGTTACCCATGAATATCTAAATGCACCCAATGGGTCAACCAGATTTACTATAACAAGAAATCAATTATTTATAAACGATGTAGGCGATGGTGGTAGTAAACAAGATAAATTCTTGAGAGATATTCGGTTATTAGAAAAGGGATTGGAAGAGAACCCAGACAATGATAGATATACATTTTATTTAGCAAACAGTTATAAAAACTCAGGGCAAATGGAAAACGCTATAAAAACATATAAAAAACGTATCATTTTAAGTGGTTGGCATGATGAAATATGGTATTCTTATTATTCAATGGGGCAATGTTATAAAGAATTAGGAAAAATGGAAGAAGCCATTGCTGCTTGGATAAATGGATATGAATTTTTACCAAGTAGAATTGAGAACCTTTATGAAATTGTAAAATATTATAGAACAACTGGTAAAAATACATTAGCATATACTTATTATAACTTAGCAAAATATGAAATAAACAGAAAAACCGACTTTGATAATTTATTTTTAGAAAAAGATATTTATGATTATAAATTGGATTACGAATTATCAATTATCGGTTATTATTGTAACTGGGATAATTATGATTTAGCCAAAGTAAGTATGAATATTTTATCAAATTCAACTACGATTGATTATATTTTTAAAAATGTTCTCAGTAATTATAAATTTTATACGAAAGATATAGCGAACAATCAAAACAATGAAAAACAACAAAAATACAAAGATAAACAAGAAAAAATAGAAAAACTTATCAATATTTTAAACCAAAATACAAAAGAAATGTTTAGAATTATGAATATAGATAATGACGAATTTGTTTCAAGTAGTCCTACTATGTGTTTGTCCAATGAAGAATTAATTGTAAATACTCGGTTTGTAAATTATATCATAAATGAAAAAGGTGAATATATAAATAAAGAAAAAATACATACGATTAATGTAGTAACAAAATATGACATAAATGATTTAGATAATATTACTAAAAAACAAGAATTCATTATGAATTATAATAAAAAATATGATAGTCTTTATCTCGGATTAGAAGATGTTAGAATAACTCAACATGATAATAAAATACATTATTCATCAAATCGTGGTTTAAAAATGGGTAATATGGAAGTAGAATATGGGGTGATTGATTTAGAAAATCCAGAAAAAATACATTCTACATTAATGAAAATAAAAAATCAAAATCAAATAGAAAAAAATTGGGTATTATTTGAAAATAACGAAAAACAATTAAAAATGATATACAGATGGAACCCATTAACCATTGGTAATATAGTACCAATTCAAGGGAAAGAAACAGATATATGTTCAAATGGAATATCACCAATATCAAAGATGGAAATAACGGATGAAATTGATACGCCCCATTTTTTCAAGTGGTTAAGGGGTTCAACAAATGGCGTTAATATTGGTAATGAAGTATGGTTTTTGTGTCATTTAGTAAGTTATGAAGAAAGACGATTTTATTATCATTGTATGGTTGTTTTAGATAGTAAAACAATGAAATTAAAAAAATATACAAAATTATTTACTTTTGAAAAATCACCAGTAGAATATACATTAGGTATGGTTTTAATAGATGAAACATTATTAATTGGTTATAGTATTATGGATAAAGAAACAAAATATATGGGCATAAACACAAATGATTTTGAATTCATACATATATAGGATGAATTATAATGAAGGCAAAGAACAAGGTTTATACGATTTTCTATGCCATTGTGTAATACCATAATCACGAATACCATCCAAATGCTTTTTAGTTCCATATCCTACATTGGTATCAAGACCATAATGTTCAACTAATGTAGGATGTTCACAACATAACTCTGCTATATAATCATCTCGAGCGACTTTAGCTAAAATACTTGCTGCTGCGATACCCATATATTTAGCATCTCCTTGCTCAATAGTCACAGCAGGTAATTCGCATATATATTCTTTTCTATCATCATACCAAATATATGGTACAAAATAATTACCATCAACAATAGCCATAAATTCATTTCGATAATCGTTTTCTATTTCATAACACAATCCTTTTTCTTTTAATTTTTCAATAATATTACGAATACAAGAATGCATACCCCGCATAACTGCTTGTAAAATATTAATTTCATCAATCAATTCAGATTCAACATATTCAATATGCCAAACAAGAGCATTTTGTTTGATATATTCAGCAACTTCTTTTATTTTTTTCTTTGATGTGAATTTTTTACTATCTTTTATATCTTTACCATCAAAAGACCCATCTTTAGGTAAAACAACACATCCGATATATGCTCTACCAAACAAACACCCTCTACCTACTTCATCCAAGCAAATTTCAAATTTATTTTTATTATCATAGATTAAATCTAATATTTTAGGTGGTAAACGAGTTTTAGGTGTTTTAGACATATTATACCGATGATATACAATTGTAATTTATTTATCTTAATTAATAATTATAATTAAATTCAATTTTTATAAAATCTATCATATATTTTCGTTGTATAATTTATACTTTTTTAAAATATAATGTCATTAAAATTATCACCATTAATGTTATTTTTAATATTATTAATAGTTTTAGTAATATCTATTGTATTTGGAAATACATTGAATTTAGAAAGTTTTGTATCTTTTGGTAATAGCGTTAATAGTTTGGATAACATAAATATTCCACAATACAATAAAACCAACACAGTTTATAAACTATACGATAATTTATATTATGATAATAAAAATGGTAATTTAATTGAGGTAAATTCAAGTGCTTATGTGTCTGGTAATACAGATTTAACTGGTTCAACAATTAATGCCATTTATGTAACTCCTCGTGAAGGACAAAGCACAACTACTTATTATAATCAAGTATCTGGAAATACAATGTTAAGTGTAAATACTGATAAAAGTATGTTAAAATCTGTACAATCATCATACACATCTTGGACATATCCTACACAAACCACTACTACTGATTCATATATGGCATTTTATTTTCCTTGGGATACTACTACTTATATTCATATTATAAATAAAACGCAAAATCAAAATGTAGTAACATATATGTTTAGTCAAGTAAATACTATGGATCAACGAATGTATGTTAATTCTCCTATTACATTGACCCCACCAACTAATAATAATTATTATAATAATGTTTATGAAACAGATAATATATATAGCACTACAAGAAAACTATACAAAATTAGTGATTATATAAAATTTGATACTTCTAATGCTAATTTGATAATAAAATCAACAGATAGTTCAATAAAAGTATATGATAGATATAATAACCCAACAACAATTACAGCGCCTATTACTAATTTATCCACTAATATATCAAATAGGGATTATGGTTCTTGGATAGTAAATGATGAACGTGGTTCAATGGTTTTATATATCCATATAGCATTGAAAACTCTTATAGCAGTTATTCAAAAAGATGCTGCAAATAATTATAAATTAGTAAATGTTTGTAGGTTTCATCAAGATGGGTTTGATAAACAATCAAATACTACTATAACATCAGGTTCTACAAGTTCAACAACTGGTTCTTCATCATCTAGTACTACATCATCGAGTTCTACAACAAGTATTAACGGTATACCACAATCAGCATTATCTGAATATTTTAAATGGTATTGGTTCTATAAAACAAACCAAAATAAAAACAGTAGTACATCAGAAGATTATATATTAAAAACACAAATCGTACCACCAGTATGTCCATCATGTCCTGCATGTCCAGGAGGATGTTCAGGTAGTGTTTGTGGAAATTGTGGTGGTCAAGGTGGTTCAGGCACATTATCTACATCAGGCAATACAGTAGTTCAATCTACAAATATTCCAGGTGCTGTGGCTTCGTTGGGCACAACTGCTGGTAATGTAGCTGGAAAAACAATTGACGCTACCGGTAAATTAGTAGGTGGAGCAGCAAATCTTGGCGAAGAAGCAGTAAAAGGTACTGTTGGATTAGCAAAAGAAACTGTAGGAGGCGCTGTAGGATTAGCAAGAGAAGCAGGTTCAGGATTAAAAAGTTTATTAACTCCTCGACCAATGGATGTAAGAACAGGACAAATTCAATCAGGACAACAAGGACAATCTCAATATGGTTATAATGGACAAGTATCTAAATACGGAACACAAACAACAGGAGCAGACAATTATTCATATTATGGTGCTCTTCCACAAAAATCAAGTAATTTTATGCCTATTACTGCTGACTTCAGTGCTTTTGGTAAATAAATATATATTTTATAATGTAATATAAAATATATTTATTATGCGTTAAAATATATAAAATTTAAAATGATGTAAATATAGTAAGGGATTCAATACAATGAATAGTATAAATATAAATTCAATATTTGAAAGAGAAAAAATCGCGAATGAGATAAAAAATATTTTATTGACTTTTGATGAAAATTGTAAAAATATAAAATACAAAAAAGGCATATACATATATGGTTCTCCTGGTTGCGGTAAAACACAATTTGTATTGAACTTATTAAAAGAAATAAATTATGATATAATAAAATATGATGCTGGAGATGTTCGTAATAAATCATTAATAGATACAATAACAAGTAATAATGTATCTAATCGCAATGTTCTCCAAATGATGACAAAAGAAGTTAGAAAAATAGCGATTGTTATGGATGAAATAGATGGAATGAATAATGGCGATAAAGGTGGTATAACAGCATTAATAAAATTGATAAGACAGAAAAAAACAAAAAAACAGCGAATGGAAAATATGACTATGAACCCAATTATATGCATCGGTAATTATTATATGGATAAGAAAATGCGTGAATTAATGAAAGTATGTAATGTATTTGAATTGAACACACCAACAAATTCTCAAATAAATAATTTGATTACAAAATTAATGCCAAATATAAAATCCAACCAGAAATCATTGAAAGAAAATATTATAAAATACATTCAAGGCGATTTACGTAAATTGAATTTCGTAAATGACATTTATAAAAAAACTCCTCAATTATTAAATAATGAAATTATAAAAAATATATTTCAAATGAAATCTTACAATGAAGATTCCAAAAAAATTACACAAGAGTTGATAGAAAAACCGATGAAAATAGAAGAACATAATAAATTTATGAACGAAACGGATAGAACAATTGTAGCACTTTTATGGCATGAAAACATAGTAGATGCTTTATCATCAAATTCACAAGAAATATCATATCCTTTTTATTTAAAAATATTAAATAATATTTGTTACTCGGATTATATAGATAGAATAACATTCCAAAATCAAATATGGCAATTTAACGAAATGAGTTCTTTAATGAAAACTTTTCATAATAATAAATTATATCATGATTATTTCCCAGATAATAAAAAAAAATCATTAGAAATACGATTTACAAAGGTTTTAACAAAGTATTCAACTGAATATAATAATATATTATTTATTTATAATTTATGCCAAGAGTTGGATATGGATAAAAAAGATTTATTATCATTTTTTCAAGAAATGCGATTACAACATGGCGAAGATTTTTATAATAATGTTGATAAAATGACTGATATTATGAAAATATTTGAAAATTATAATATTACAAAATTGGATGTTAAACGAATATACAGATATTTAGATAAAAATGTTAAAAAAGATATTCAAGTAAATATTGAAGAGTTTGACGAAGACGATTATGAATAATAATTTACAAAATATATAAATATTATTATTTATATATTATTAACAATGACTAATAGAATAGTAAATAAAATAGAGTTACCAGATTTATCAATATCAAAAGTTGGAGTAATTTATGTATATTATGAAAGAAAAAATGAGCAAAAAAATCAAACCAACCTAGCATTTTTTTTAAAATATGCTTTGAATAATAAAATATGGCAAAATATAGATATAAATTATTTATTTATAATCAATGGTTATCAATGTGAAGTTTCTATACCAGAAAAGTCTAATGTAGACGTTTTAAAAGAATATAATTGCCATGATTGGGAAGCTTATGCTAATGGAATAAGATTTTACGAAGAGAAGTTTAATAAAAAAATATGGGAAATATTTGATTATTTATGTTTAGTAAACTGTAGCGTTTTGGGACCAATTTATGAATCATCCTTAAATACTCATTGGTTATCTCCATTTTATAATAAAATGAAAAAAGATAATGCGGTCGCTTGTAGCCCTTGTATGTCTTTTTTACCAGAAACAGACGGCGCTGGTTTGGGACCAAGATTAGTGGCGACATTTACATTCATAAGAATAAATGAAGAAATTATAAATTTATTAATAAATACAAAAATATCATTTTGTGATGAAACAAGTAAAAGTCCAAATGTAGCTGATGATAAAGATAATACAGTTTTAGGTGTAAAATATAGTAAAATTGATGCTATATATACTGGTGAATATGGTTTATCCAGAGTATTATTGAAACATAATTATAATATTACATCTTTATTATATCATGATATTGATATATACGATAAAAATAATTGGAATATTAATAATAATATAGCACCAGATAGGTTTAATACATTTAATGGAGAAAATATACCATTATCTACTGTATTTATAAAGAATATTTGGAGATGGGATGATTGGTATGCTAGTTATCCTGTATTATACGATGAATGTATGGAATTTGTTTTTAATAAATGTAATATGAAAAATATATTTTCTATTAACAATATGGAATATAATTATGATTTGTTGTATGATAATTTTTATAATAATAAAGCATTAAAATTTGATAGAATTTATACAGAAACTATTTATAATAGATTTAATCGCCAAGATGAAATAGTATTGTTCAATAAGCCAGATAATGAAACCCATAATTGTGTTATTTATTCACATTATGATGAAGATAATTCTATAAAAGATTATGTTATACAAGGTTTAAAATCATTGATTTATTTAGGTTATGATATAATTTTTTTAACTACATGTACAAAAATAGAAAATATAGATTTATTACCGTTTGAAATTATCTATATTGAAAAGAGTAATGAGCTACAAGATTGGAATAATTGGTTAATTGGTTGTAACATTATTAAACAAAATAATTTAAACTATGAATGGATATTATTTTTAGATAATAGAATTTTATTTCCAATTAATGGATTAGGAAATTTTAAAAATACTGTTATTAATATTAGAAGTCAATGTGATTTTTGGTGTCATTGGGAAAATTATGATGCGCGAAATTTATTAGAACCTCCAATTGAATTTAAATTTAAATTAATAGATTATATAATGAATTATATTCATAGTTTATTAGTTGCTTCACAAAATAATAAACCATTAGAAATAGATTTTATTAATTATTTAATTCAAAACGGATTTACTTATAAAATAAATGTTTGTAAAGAAAAATTAAATATAGATGACAATGAAAATACAATATATAATCCAATAGTTTTATGTCAATGGATATATGATAACAATACTTTTGCTGTAAATTGGGAATTATGTAAACAACATTTACAATCAATAGTATTAACACCTGAGTTTAATTATTTAACAAGATATTTACATCACGAATAAAAATATTATTATAAAATTTATAAAATAATAATATTTCAATGTAACAATTTAATCATCTTCAACCATAAATTGAGGAGTAGTTTTAGAAATATTGTCAGTTATATCAGGCGTTGTACTTATATATTCATCACCGATTTTTTCTTTAATTTGAATTTCAGGTTGAGGTTCTTGTTTGACAGCTACTGATTTTCGGTTTAATTCAATAATTTTCATTTGTAATTGAACAATCATTTTTTCAAGTTCTCCTACACGTTTTGACTGTGTTTCATTTTTTTCTTTTAATTCACCAATAAATTGCTGTTGTTGTTGCATAATATCAACTGCTTCTCGTGGTGAGATAACAACAGGTTCTTTTCCGGGTTGTTGTAGGATAATTTGATTAGCGTTTTTTTCATTATATTCTTCTTGTGCTTTTTTTAACATTTCAGCACGTTCAGCTTCAATCTTTTTTATTTGTTCTAACACATCTGGCTTCATTTTAGGCAATCCAGGTTCGTATTTTTCAAGTAATTTGTCAATTTTATTCAAGAAAAAATCTTTAATAGGGTCTTCGTCTTTGAATTTAATAAAATCATTTACAGTTTTTGGAGAATCTTTTAAATAATCTGGATGTGGATTTTCTAACATTTTACGTTTATCAAATGTATTATGTTCATGTGAAAATACTAAAATAGTTTTCATTGGGTCTAATTGGACAAACGGAACTGTATACTCCTTTAAAAAAGCTCTTTCTTCTGCTAAAGCCGCATGGTCTTCATATCTTGTTTGTTTTAATAATTCTGCTTTAAAAGCAAAAGTGCCAGCAGTAGCATGGTTTGGTCCATAAGGACCACATTGAACCATTCTTTTTAATCCTTTAAAATAAATATATATTTCACTAGAACCGGCACATAGGGCTTCTTTATTACCTTGTAGTCTTTCTACGGCATGAGAAATTCTATCAGGAGGATAATAATCATCATCATCCATATAAACAATTATGGAACCTTTGGCGTGTTTGTGCATGTAATTACGTTTAGTACCTAAAGGAACTTTTTCAGGCAATTCAAAATATTTGATTTGAGGGATATTTGCTTTTTCTACTAAATCTTTTATTTTATCGGTTCCATCATCAACTATAATCCATTCAATACGGTCTTTAGGATAATTTTGATTATTGAAACAACGAAACATATTTTCAATAAATGGGCGTCTGTTGAATGTAGGAGTACATACACTTACAAATGGAAGTTGTTTTTTCTTATTATTTTTTCCCATCTATATATATTTTATTGTTTTATTTTTATGTAGTTATATACGAAAATTATTATTTTAATATTTGAGGTATTTTTGGTATTTCAGGCACTTCAGGTATTTTACTAGTCAGTTCATTAGGTAATTTAGATATATTATCAGTATATGCTTTAGCTGCGTTTTCAAAAGTTTTACTTGTTTCAGAAATCGATTTAATAGTATTTGTGGTTTCATTTACAAAATCATTAGCACTTTCACCAATATCATTAGCTATTTTTATTGTTTTGGTTGCTTCATTTACTAAAGGTTCTGCTTTTTCAATAATTGGTTTTAATATTTCTTGTGCTAAATCAGATACTAATTTATTAATTTCTGCGAAAAACCCTAATGTTTCTTCATTCTTTTCTGAAGTAGGAATTGGATTTATATTATCATTAAAATCCAAATATATTTGTCTAGAAATGATGTAAAGAAAAAACAAAATAAAAGAGATGGTAATGATAATTAAGTTAAATCTTAAGTTATCGTTTTTAATAAATTTCGGTTTAACATAATCAGCAATAGCGCAAATAAAAATTATCATAAATGTAATACTTAAAACATTACTATATAAGAAACGGTCTACAATAAAATTCAAAGCATTCTTAATAGGCGATTTTTTACTTTCATTATTATCTTTAATATATTCATTCATTTTTTCAAACATATTTTTTTGATTACTTGTAATACCAAAAAAATCAGTAATTCCAACATTGAATAATATACCAAAAAAAGACTGATACAAAATATAAAAAACACATAAAATACCGCCAATAGGGACACTTATTAACATTATAAATATAAATCTCATAAAAGCAGTAATAATACTAAAAGGAAGACCCATAAAAAAATCAGCAAATGAATGAAAAGTATATCCAGGCGTTTTCACAATATAACCAAAATTATATGTTCCAAAGAAATATCCTAATATTAAAATAAAAAACATCATACCTATAACAATATTATTAGTATTTCCTATTAAAATATCCTTCAAAAAATTAAACAACCATTGAGAACAATATTGAATAAAAAATAACATAATAATAAATACAATAATAAAACAACCCTTTAAATTGAAAATTATTTTAGAAATATTTGGTATTTTTTCCATCATAATATTTTGTAAATATTCTACAAACATCAAACAATAAATGAAAAAATAATTTATAAATTTATAAATCATACCCCAAAAATCAATTCTACTAAAAGATTTATTTTGGAAATCATATGTATCCAATATAGGAGTTTTATAACGATGACCTAACAATTCGGGTTCTGCATTATCATTATGATTATATCTATAATACATTAAAAAAAACCAATTATAACAAGCAAAATAACTCAATAAAATAGTCTCAAACCAACCGATATATTTTTTAACTACCAAAACATCACTTTTTTCCGGTTTAGTTCCAGAAAAAGCACGCGCGAATAAATATGCTTTATTATAGTTAAAATTATCTATTTTTTTAAAAATATTATCAATGAAATTAGATAAAATAACACGAGGGTCTTTACTATTATCTTTTTTACTTGGTGTGTCTACGCCATCAAAGTCTTTATCTGGTAAACCTAAAAAATTAGGGTCATCTGTAGTAACACGACTTTTTAAACCTTCTATAATAGGTTCTTTATTTATTTCTTTTTCTTCTTCTCCTTCTTTTTCAACATCATTAATATTTTGTAATAGTTCAATTCCCTTATAATTTTCTAATTTTGGTTTTTTATTTTTTTTTATTTTTTTTATTTTATAAATCATATTCATTGTTTGGAAGTTTTCATCACTGTTACTTTGCGTTTTATATCTATCACTAAATAAACTATTATTCCATATAGTTTTCTCATTACTCATATTATAACAAAATATTTATTATATTATAATATATTATATATTTTTCGCAATTATTACCAAATAATTATCTGGCATACATCATACCGGCATTTCCACCAATAAATGACAATACATTATATCGTTCTTCAAATAATGTCATATTGAAATTATATTGATATAATCTCCAATTGGATTTTCGTATACCTATAGGAGTTCCAACATCATCACAGATAACATCAAATTTAGAACTTATATCATCAATAGGTGGAACATAGGTTGTAATTTCTAATTCAATATTTTTAAATTTGCTCATATTAATTGCGCCTGATGGTTGATATTCAAAAGGACTAGTATTTAAACAAAAATTATAACAATATAATCCTTCTTTCGCAGAACCTTTTGTTCGTGTATATTTTTCAATATAATTATAAACCCCATCAGTCAATGTATTTTCACGATAATCACCATTTAATAATATTCCCATAGTTGCTAAAATAGAACGTTGATTATCGGTTTTGTAATCACCAGTTATATAAATACCTGTTCTAATAGCTTCATTTGGGTGTTGTCCGGGACCGTATATAATATTGCTTTTATATATATTAGGGATGGAATTATTATCGTTTGGTGCTAATTGTAAATTTGCTGGAATAGTTTTATATGGCCAATTTGTATAATTGCTCCATTCATTTCTTAAATTAACATCATTTCTTTGTAAATAAAACATCCAACTGGAAATCATACCATTTGAATTTAATTGTATTTTTTTTGTTCCCGTTATATTTTCAAAATTATACTGAAATACATCTTTTACTAAATATACTTGGTCTTGTAATGCGAATACCTGCGTTTCCTCTTTTGATAAAAAGCAATAGGTTGCTAATAAATGAACATCAGCATTCCAAGTAGAAATTTTATTCGGATAATTAGAAGAAATAATTACAGGAGATGGCGGGGTTTGTAAAAATCTATACATTTGGAAACGGTCTTCATTAAAATCTGGTTGTACATAAGGATGTCTATATTGATTATCAAATACATCTCTTACTTGAAATAATTCTTGTATAGGTCTTAATGTTACGCTAATAACTAATTCGTTATATTGTAATGAAATTAGCGGAAAAGCACATCTGCTATCTAATGTAAACCAAGTATTTATTGGTATATATAAATTTCTACCACGTATAGATGGTTCAGAACCTGTTGTATTACTTGTATAATACACTGCTGGATAAGTATTCGCACGAGCAAAAACATTAGCAGGGTCATGAAATTCATCTATATGTCCGGTCATTTTGTTATATAATTCTTTTTTCTCTGCTGAAAAATCGCGTTCAACCATAGCAGCCAAATATTCACCAGTATATTTTTGAAGAGTAAGAGAACCACAAGTTATGCTAATTTCTTTTATCATATATGTTCCCAAATTTTCAATCCAACGAAAATCATATGATGCCCAACGATTATCGGTTTCATTACAAGGGTGATATAATGGACTCCATATATCAGGTATAGTTACAACTAAATACGTATCCATTAATAATTCAGCATAACGAGGTATTTTGAATGTAAATGTAGAAGGTTCTGTTAATCGTAAATCTCTTAAACCATCATAATCTATACGAAATTTTTGAAGTCCAAAATTACTATATTTAGAATAAGTGACTTTAAAAAAAGTTTTACTAGGATTTCCAGTCAATATAACATTGTTATTACCAACAGAAATAATATTTAGTAATCCTCCAGCCATTATAAATGATTATATATTATATATATTTTATATATTATTATCGTTATATATTTTATTATGGAAATTTATAAAAAAATTTTAATTTTAATATTAATAATATTATTTTTTTATATTGGATACAGATTATTGAAAAAAATAAATTGTTGTAACAAGAAAAAATTTGAAGGTTTAGAAAATTTAAATGCTACAAATGAGGATATTGAATTAAATAAACTAAAAAACTCAGAAAATATAACCCTTCAATCTATCCATGAAACTGATACTAAATTACCATTATCACAATATGTAATAAAAGCATCGTATAATAGTGCTTTAACTGGTAAATATGTAAATTCAAATATGATAAAATATGTGCTATCAAGAGGTTGTCGTTTCTTAGACTTTGAAATATTCTTAATAAATGGAAAACCACAAATAGCTTATACAAGTGATAGTAAATACAAAACAATACAAAGTAAAAATAATATATTATTAGACGAAGTGTTATCAACAATTGTGTCCAACGCATTTACTAATACATCTCCTAATATAAATGACCCAGTATTTATTCATATGCGCATTAAATCATCTGATTCTTCTAATGATGATATTTATAAAAGTATAGCAAAATCATTATCTGTTATTAAAGATTCATTATACAGTAAACCAATAGATAATAAAACAAAATTATCAGATATTATGGGAAAAATTGTCATTATTGTAGACAGCACAATTAATTATGATTATAAGAAATATACTAATTGTAAAAATAATGAAAATAATTGTTATGATTTAAAAAAATATATTAATTTAGAAAGCGGAAAAGAACTGATGAATATACAACGATATTCAGATATTTTAAATAAACAAAATACCCCTCCACAAATTATTAATGATATAAGGACTGATGTTGAATATATTAAATTAGCATTACCTGATTTTGATGTAAAACAAACAAAAAATCCAAATTTTAAATATTTTGTAGCAGACTATGGTATACAAATAATAACATATAGATATTATATAAAAGATGATAATTTAAAAAATTTAGAAGAGATATTTAATGAAAATAAATATGGAATAGTACCATTAGCAAATATGGTAAAATATTTTGAGAAAAAGAAAGAAGAAGATAGTAATTAGTATACAACTATTACAATGAAAATCTTTTTATGATATAATAAAAATCTTATTATATTATAAATGAATTATAAAAGTAAAAAATATTCTAAAAAAAATAATAAATTTAGAAATGAATTATGTTCCAATAATATGACTTTTCAAGATTGTGAATTAGCAATATTAAGAAATGCGGTTGATGAAACTGAAAAAATAAAAGGTGAAAAGATAACAAAAAACGAACAAATAAAAGATATTATTAGTATAGTTGAAAAATTTTTAAGAAGTAAGAAATTAATTTGCTATGGTGGAACTGCTATTAATGAAATATTACCAAAAGAAGTACAATTTTATAATCGCGATATTGAAATACCTGATTATGACTTCTATTCAACAGATGCTATGAATGATGCGAAAGAATTGGCTGACATATATTACAAACAAGGCTATAGTGAAGTAGAAGCAAAAGCAGGCGTTCATTATGGTACATACAAAGTATTTGTTAATTTCATACCCATAGCGGATATAACACAATTACATAAAAATATATTTAAAACTATTCATAAAGAGTCAATTAACGTAAGAGGAATTATGTTTGCTCCTCCTAATTTTTTAAGAATGAATATGTATTTGGAATTATCGCGTCCACACGGTGATGTATCCAGATGGGAAAAGGTATTGAAAAGATTAAATTTATTAAACAAATATTATCCTTTAAAAACACAAAATAATAAATGTGAAAAAATAGATTTTCAAAGGAAAATCGACGAAAAAAATGATGAAAATGAAAAATTATACATAATTACAAGAGACACTTTAATAGACCAAGGAGTGGTTTTTTTTGGTGGTTATGCTACTAGTTTATATTCAAGATACATGAAAGAAAATGAAAAACACAGAGTAAAACATGTTCCAGATTTTGATGTATTAGCCGAAGATATTGAAAAATGTGCTGATATAGTGAAAGAGCGTTTAATTGAAGAAGGATATAATAATATCAAAATAATAAAACACGAAGAAATACACGAAATAATACCAAAAAGTATAGAATTAAAAGTGGGTAAAAAAACAATAGTTTATTTGTACACTCCTATAGCCTGCCATAGTTATAATAAAATAACTATTTCTGGAAAACCTATTCATATTGCTACAATAGATACTATTTTAACATTTTATTTAGCTTTTATATATGCTAACGAACAACAATACAATAAAGATAGATTACTATGTATGGCTAATTATTTGTTTGAAGTTGAAGAACATAATCGTTTGGAAAATAAAGGATTATTAAAACGATTTACTATAGATTGTTATGGAAAACAATTAACTATGGAAGATATACGTAGCGAAAAAGCAGCAAAATACAAAGAATTAATGTATAATAAAAAAGGAAAAGAATATCAACAATGGTTTTTAAAATATATGCCTGGATATAAAATAGATGAAAAAAGTAAAACAAGAAAATTACGTTCTATTGAAAAAGAAACCGATATTGAAGTTCCAAAAAAAACTATTATCAAAGATGAACCCGGATTTTTATTTTAGATTTTTATTATTTATAAACCCATAATCGCCATCAGCACCATTATTTTGAAATAAAGGGTCTATACATTTCCAATGATGTATTTCTATTAAAGGAATACTTTCATTAGCAAGTAAAGCTCCTTTATTATATTCTGTATGTTGTAACTCAACAATCATTCTTTCAGCATTATTAATTGTATTTATTCCACCATTAATAATGTCAACCTCACAACCTTGAACGTCTATTTTTACAAAATCAGGTAAAGGGAATCCTTTTTCTTTTACTATACTATCTAATGTTCGTGTAATTTTTTCAATATAATTATTTTCAGGGAAATATTTGCCATTTTCACAACCTATTTCTCTATAATATGAATTGCCACCAGGTAAAAAATCATTTTGATAAAATTTAACTACATTATTATCTGTATTTGATAAAACACCAATATAATAATCATAATCTTTATATAAAAATTCTGCTGGTTCAAAAGCATCAAATAATATAATTTTAGCATTTGGCCATATTAATTTTGCTATATTTGCCCATTGTAATACACAAGCACCAATATCATAAATAACTTTTGGTTCAAATCCATTTTTTTTTAAATTACATAAATAATTGATATGATTTTCGGGAATGCTTTGAATATTTGATAATTGTAATAAATGTTTTTTTAATTCTTCTGTATAATTATTATTATCAATATTATCAATATTATCATTCTCTATTATGGCTTCTGATAAATCAGCACATTTAAATAAATACGTATATTGATATTGTTTCAAAAAACTCTGATTATTTGTAAAATTTATTTTTTCACATTCATGTAAATATGCTAATACTATATTTTTATTAGGAATGTATGATAATATTTCATAATTATACAAAGGATTATTTACTAATATTATTATCTTATTACAAGAAGATATCTTTGATAATATTTGTAATTCTAATAAATTATTTGTGCTTATAATAAAATCACAAGTATTATTAGAAAAATTATTAAAATTTATATAATTTACACCCAAATAAGTAGTTTCAATTATATTATTATTAAAAGAGACAAAATCAATACTGTGACCTCTATTAGATAATGTTTCAGCTAAATATAACATTGTTGTATGTGTTAATGTTAATTCTTTACTTCTTTTAGCTATTTCACCATTCCAATTTCCTACTTCAAAAGAACTTATAAAAATGAAATGCATTATTCTGTTACAGATATAAAAAAAATATATATTATAATAATTATTTTAACGAATTATATTGATATGATGATGAATGTAATAACTATTTGTTGGGCATTCTTTTTCATTTATACAGATTTCATATAGAATTTCATTTTTATAAAAAGGTTTTGTAATATTTGGTTTAATAGTATTTTTTAATACAATTTTGTTATGTTTTTTAACATTTTTAAGAATATAAATAATGAACATTATAGCCATAAAATAGTATAATAAGTCAAACATTTTAGATAAATAATAACGATTATGATTATAGTTATTATTTTTGATAATTAAAGTTCAATTTTTCAAAATTCACTAATAAAGGCTGTTACCTTTTGAACACTATAAAATAAAGAACCAAACATCATACTTTTAAATAATAATCCATAAAAATTAAAATTACCATCATCATTATGTAAAGATAGAAATGAGAACTTCTTAAATATAATAGTATTAATAATTGGTAATTGAAAAATGAAAAACAATATACAAATCAATATAGGAGTTTGTAATTCAGACAATATTTCATCAATACGACTTTCTCTGTATTTCTTTTTTTCATGTTCTCTAATATTTTTTTCAGTTGTCTCTTCATAATCGCGTATATAATCACTACTTACATTGGATTTGGGAATATAATTAGGTTGTGTTTGTTCGTCTTGTAAATAATTTGTAGTATCAATAGGAATATCTCGTGAAGGTAACCGAATTTGCTGCATATTCTGTAAATCCATTTGTTGTTGGTCTATAAATTGTTGTTTTGGACGCTTTACTGTAATTTGCTCCATTTGGGTCATATGATTCATTTGGTTCATTTGTTGAACATTGGGTTGCTGTGGTATAGGCATTATAGGATTTTGTGCTGAAATACCATAAGGATTTGGATGAACATTAATAGGCATATAATTTGTCGCACTATCCATATTGATATTATTAGATTGATTAATATTAGGATTGTATGTTGGCATTTGAACAGTAATGTTCTCAGGTAAATCAGCAATTCTGGTTGTTTTTTCCATTTAAAAACTATACAATATTGAATTATCTAAAGATTGTATAGATAACGAATTTTCAATTATTTTGAATAATATAAAAAAATATACAAAAATTATACAAGATTTTTTGAAACAGGTTCTCCAATATTAACAATTTTTTTGGTTGTATCACATTTATCAGGTGAAGTAGAATATTTATAACATTTATCCCCATGTTTATAAATTTTTCCGTCTATATCACTAATAATCGGTCCATTGAAAACAATACAATTTTTATCATTACAAACTTTTCTAAATAAACTTGCTAAACCAAGACCTAAAAGAATGGATAAAATTATTTTTCCGAATGACGATGTTATTAATCTTTTTAAATTCATCTTATATTATCGTAGTATATAATATAAGAACAATATTTTCATTTACAAACTAATAATATATATCAAATAATTTAAGATTGAGATGGAACAACCGATATTTCACCACTATTTTTTGGACAATTTACTTCAGTTTGTTTAAAAGAGAAACAAGTATCCGTTTTATCCTTATATTGTAAAACATTTACATTTTCAGGAGTAGGATATACATAAATTTTTCGTGTATCAGGCATAGTAATGTAAACACAACAAATACCGATTAATAAACTAATGATAAAAATAGGTAAATTAATATATTTAGTAAATAATCCCATTTATTTGAATTCTATATTATACTAAATGAAAAGAAATAATGAGAAATTTATTTCTTACCTTTCTTCTTTTTATTTTTCTTTTTTTGTTCAGTAGGTTCTTTCTTGTCTTCTTTTTCCATTTCTGCTAATATATCAGGATGAATATACGATTTTTCTTGACTTTCCATACCATCCAATTTAAATACAAGATTATTTGGCTGTTCTCCTTGTTGTAATGAATAATTAACTTGTTGGTCTTGAATACGCATTTGGTTTTCTAATGCTACCTTACGTTTAGCCTCTAATTTTTTTAATAATCGTTCTTTGGTAGCTTGCTGTTTCGTCATACGATTTAAAGCATTGGTATCCATTCTCATATTTTTTCCCATTCCACCCATATTTTTTGCCATATTTTTAAATAATTCTGTAAATTGGTCAGTTCCACCCATATCCTTCATTTTACCAAATAAATCACTTGCTTCTTTCATAATTTCATCGCGTGAAATTTCACCGTTTTGCATTTTAGTATCTAATTTACCACTAATCTTTTTCATCAAATCCATAATTTTTTTTGGATTTTTCATCATTTTTTTAATAACATCACTTGTATCTTTTACATCATCATCTTCTGAACCTAGAATATCTTGGAATTCTTCAGAAATTTCTTCAGCCATATCCTTAGCTAATGACCCAATTTTACCATCAAATAGAGATTTTAAATGTTCTTGCATATTATCCATATCGGGCATACCACCCCTTTTATTATTGAAAGAATTTTTGAATTCTTCATTAATACTCATATTTTCAAACATTTTTTCCATATCAGGCATTTCAAACCGCTCTTCATTATTTGATTGGTCGTTATTGTTTTCCTCCATATTTCCTGTTATATTAGAGAAAAAATCACTAATTCCAGACATTGTTTCTTTTAATTTTTCATTTAATTCATTTTCATCAATTCCATCAAACATATTCATTGTTTCACCAAATGTCGTTTTATCTTTAACGCCGCCTACAACTGTAAATAAAATTAATTGTAAATATTTCCATATTGTCTTTTTAGTATTTTCACTCACTCCCTCACAATTAAACAATAATTTAAAATCAACATTTGGTAAAAAAGTAGTATTTGTTTGACTTTCACTATCAAAAATATTGTTATTTTGATATAAGATATCAAAAAATCGTTCAGGATATACCGATAAACAATATTCAAAAAGATTTTTTAATTCTTCATCTTCTAATTTATCAACCATCCATTTTGACCATAAAAATGAATATTCTGGATATGTAATTGATAAATCCTTAGTAAAATCTATAATAACATTATTAAAATTATCAGGAATTTTTGGCGTTTCCATTGAAATATATTAATAAAAAAAATGCTTTTATTATCTTTTTATACATAAATAATAATTTACTTATAATCCAATAAAAAAAGGGATTTTTTAGATTTTTGGATTTTGTAATTTACATTTGGCTCATTGAACGCATTGTATTTAACGCCACTTCAGTAGCATAACAACTGGTGTTATCATTTGATAATTCATAATCATCAATATTATCACTATTGCTATTGCTATTACTATCATTTTCGTTATTATTACCGAAACTTGTATTAACAAATAAATCATCTGTTAATCGAAGAGGCATATTAAAGTATCTATTATCCTCTATGAATTCTTGTGTTAAATTATTAGTAGTTCTCATATTTGGAATAGGTAATGTATATTCGTGGTTGCCATCTTCATCATCTAAACACCTCCAATTCTCTGGTATTTCTTCTGAGAAAGTTGGTAATACTCTTCCAGTAATACTTCTTGAAAACAATGGTGGAGGAGGAAATTGCGAAATAGCCACACTTCGTTGTAACTTGGGCATTGCTGGAGTGACATTATATGTTTGTTGACGTCCTTGTGAAGCTGAACGAGATGTTGTATACATAACTCCGTGTTCAGTACCATATGAGCGATAAGTGATACATATATCATCACATAATGTTATCATGAATTTATCTTTTGTTAAATTATTATTTTTCATATAATCACGCATAATTTTAAAGAAATTTTTTAATTCAGTTTTAATTTCTTGTTTTTCATGATAATTTTCACAAACCGCATTTTTACTTTTAAATAATAATTCTTGAGTTCTTTGTCTGAACATATATTTTGATAAATCAACAGGTACTATTTCTACATCATCGTCATCACTAATATATTCGTCGATGTTATCTTCATTATTCTTTTCTTTTAACTGAATTAAATCTGGTAAAATATCTATAACATCTAATAATTGAAGACTATTGTTATTATCTTCAGTATTAACTCCGTATAGTTTAATATTTATATCAGCTATATTCGTCGTTTTTATATGATAATATTTTTCTATTTCACTTACGATAATTGGTTCTATTAATTTTGAATCCCAAGTATTTGTTTTCCAATTATATATAACGCCATTTTCAATAACAAATTCAGCATTTTTTATAGCAGAATATAAATAACGATGTATAATTTCACCATAGATTAAAGTAGTATTTTCCATATTGTCAACAAATAAATATTCACTATTTTCCAAATCGCTTAATTTTTGTAATAATAAAGCATTATGGTCAAATCCAAATCCTACGAAATTATTTGTAAATTTAGTATCTACAATTTTTACCAATTCGTCAGTATTAGTAATTCCGCTTGTAGGTTGACCATCAGTCATAAAGATATGAACTACTTGATGTTCTGGATTTTCAATAGAATATTGTTTCATGGTATTATTCGCTTGTTTTAATGCTTCACCAATATTTGTAGACCTGTCTGAATATAATGCGTCAATTTTTGATATAATTTCGTTTACATTATCTTGTGAAATCAAAATATTATCAATTACATTATTGACTGTTTCATTAAATGAATCAACGCGAACAAATACTTGTGTTTCTAATTTGGATAAATAATTCATCATACTACGAAATGTTTGTTTTACAACTTGTAGTTTTGTTATATTTTTATAAGCTGGTTCATCCATTGAACCAGTAGTATCAATAGTAAATAAGAATAATGTAGGAGTATTAATAATATTTGTTTTTTTTATTTTTAATGATATAATACCGAATTTTTCATTTTCATTTATAATATTAGATATTGGAAGGACATCACTACTATGAAATTCACAATAGGCATTTTCAATAATAGATGTCATGTTTAAGTTTGTAAGGTAGTTATTAGTATATAATAGAGTAATTATATATTAGTTATTAAGTAAGAGCTTGTTAAAATTAGAGTAGTTAAAACTTATAATAAAATATGTTGTTATTGTAATACCATTAAAAAAGTATTACAAAACGAATTCAATTTTTTACAAATAATCAATAATAGTATTATAGATATCATTAAATATCATATTTTCTAATACAATTTTTGCCATTTTTTTATCATGTTTTCTTTGTATATTTTCATATGTTTTCAATTTCCATTTACGTATAAATTGTTTCATATAGATATCGCCATAATATCCGCGATTTTCAGATGGTGAAAACGATGATGTAAACCTAGCGATTCTTATAATTCCTTCTGGAGAATAATGATAATTGAAATCACATAATTGAAAATCAACGACCATTTTTCCTTTGTTTTCAGGGCGTTCTACAAACATTATAGTTTTCATTGTTATTTGATAATAATATAGTTTATTATAGAATATTTTATTATCAATTTTTTGTTTTTTTCTTGATTTTTTTCTTGATTTTTTTCTTGATTTTTTTCTTGATTTTTTTCTTGATTTTTTTCTTGATTTTTTTTCTTGATTTTTTTAGATTTTTCAAACATTTCTTGTAAATGGTAAATTAGTAATATCACTCTGTTTCTCACGCTGTTCTTTAATATCTTCTTTATAATAACGAATTTTAGATAAAATATATTGTTGGTCGCGCAACATCCGTTTTCGTTTTTCTAAATCACTTAATTTATTTTTACTACAATAATAGAGGGTCAATCCTACTATTGAAACAAATATTACAAAAATACTAATATTAAATATATAATAATAAATAGTAACCCGATTATTATGACACTGTTTTAAAGTTTGAAATAAGTAATTTTTCGCCGAATTTTCAATAAGTTTTGGGTAATAAT
>Ga0214921_10002147_pt1 | contig 32478 bp, 34 predicted proteins | sample LL1505_MetaG_FD_177992 | JGI IMG/M metagenome (GOLD analysis project Ga0214921, IMG submission 177992) | Freshwater microbial communities from Lake Lanier, Atlanta, Georgia, United States - LL-1505 | ecosystem: Environmental > Aquatic > Freshwater > Lake | place: USA: Georgia | collected... | reverse complement strand
GATCGAAAGTTCGGGTTGGAGCAATAGTTCTAGTCGCGGATGTGCAGTGATTAATTCTGCCGCATTCTTTGCAACGGTAAGGGATTCTTCAACGGCATCGCGATAGGCATCGGTACCAGCTGCGGCAAGTGAGAACCAGAACGGTAGACCACGAGTGCGCCTGGTTAATTGAATTGCGTAATCAGATGGACTCCATGAGTCATCGTGGAGAGATTCAAGGTATGACGCATGTTGTGTATGAGTAGTGCGCGCAATCTCAGGGTTGCGATAAACGAGTGCGCAGGCGTCATACGGTGCAAAGAGCCATTTGTGGGGATCAACAATAAATGAATCACAGAGTTCGACACCATTAAAGAGTGGGCGAACAGAAGGGGCACATAAACCTGCCAGACCATAGGCACCATCTACATGGAACCAGATGTTGCGATCATGGGCGGCTTTGGCGGCACCGACAAGATCATCAATTACGCCAAGGTTTGTTGTTCCAGAGGTTGCGACAACGGCGCAGATTCGCCCCGTACTTGTTGCGTGGTACTGATCAATAGCAATTGCGATATCCGCACCATGAATGCGTAAATCATCACGCGGTGCAATCTTTACCAGCTCAACATCCATGATTTTTGCCGCGGTGGCGATAGATGAATGTGCTTCTGCGCTGCATGCAATTGCCCACCGTGTCACATCAGGAAATTTCGCACGTGCATCTTCGCGCGCTGTGACAAGCGCTGAAAGATTTCCAATTGTCCCGCCCTGTACGAAAACTCCGCCCGCACTCGTCGGAAGTCCTGCTAAATCAGATAACCAACGCAGCGCTTGGTTTTCGGCAAAGACAGCACCGGCACCTTCTTGCCATGATCCACCGTAGAGAGCGCTTGCACCAACAACAAGATCAAAGAGGCTTGCATACTCACTTGGTGCAGAAGGAATAAATGCCAAGTTACGCGGATGATCTGTAGATATACATGCCTTTGCTAATACTTCAGTAAATACTCCGAGCGCTGCACGTCCACCGAGTCCACGTTCTGTAATCGTGTTTCCAACTTCCGCAAAGAGATCTGCTGCAGTGCGTGGACCATCAAGTGGTGGATCTGATTTAAGTCGTTCGAGGCTATAGGCCAAGATCTCATTGGCGAGCTCTTCAACTTCAGGAGTGAACTTATGCACCGCGACTAACACTCGCTCTGCGTGCACTTTTGATTATGTTTCGAATCATTGTTGGGAAGACAAAGATGTGAAATGGGAGAACGGCATACCAATACAACTGGCCACCTAATCCACGTGGTTCAAACTGTGCTTCTTGACGCAGCACAGTTTTTCCATCTTCTTCATAGACTTGAAATTCCAGCCATGCCTTGCCCGGCAAAATCATCTCTGCATAGAGTCGCAACATAGAACCCTTAGCAAGTTCATCTACTCGCCAGAAATCAACGCTATCGCCCAGTCGCAAATGTTCTGGATCGCGTCGTCCACGACGTAAACCAACGCCACCTAACATGCGATCGAGCACTCCGCGCAAAAACCAGAGCCACCCAGCGCCGAACCAACCGTTGTCGCCACCGATTCGTTCGATCTGTTCCCAGATAAGTTCTGCAGGTACATCCGTCTTTGAAACGCGAAGATCGCGCAAGATCATTTCGCCCGCCCAGTCAGGATCGCCTTGAGCTTTCTGCCATGGCGCAGTTGGAAATGCTGCATCTGACCAACGAGTGTCAACGCTATGTTCTGCGGTACGAGTAAGTGCTAGTCCAATGGCTTCTTCAACGGTGAGTAAACCTTCTATAGGTTTTGGAATGAGTGCATCGATAGATTTCTTGGGATCTGCGACGACTTCGCTGATCAGTGATTCAACGAGTGGTTTAGCTAATGAAATTGGCACAGGTGTTACAAAACCAATCCATAGGCTAGAAAGTTTTGGTGTGAGCACTGGTACTTGAATAATCCAACGTTTACGAAGCCCTGAGAGTGCGGCAAATTTCTGCATCATGTCGGCGTAAGAAAGTACTTGTGGACCGCCGATATCAAAGACTTGATCGACTGGGGCAGGAAGCGTTGCACATTGGCGCAGGTAATACAGGACATCTCGAATACCGATCGGCTGTGTGCGGTTTGAAACCCATTTAGGGGTAGTCATAATTGGTAAACGATGTGTGAGGTGGCGCAACATTTCGAAAGATGCCGAGCCACTGCCAATAATGATTCCGGCTCGAAGTTCAATAACGGGCACTGAACCTGCACCCAAGATTGCGCCAGTATTCATGCGTGACGCCAGATGCTTGCTGCGATTTTCATCGTTTGCAATTCCGCCGAGATAAATAATTTGACTCACTTCACACTTTGAGCTGGCATCGGCGAAATTCTTCGCCATCTCCGCTTCGACTTCATCAAATTGTGTTCCCGCATTAATCGAATGAAGTAAGTAGTAAGCAGTATGAACGCCAGATAGTGCTCGCTCTAGATCCTGCAGATTATTCGCATTTCCTTCAACAACATCGACTGTATCAGCCCACGGTTGTCCCGAAATTTTGCGTCGATCACGCACAAGAATTCGAACTGCCCAACCATCTTGCAAAAGGTCGCGAACTAATCGCCCACCAACATATCCAGATGCGCCGGTGACGAGGTAGAGGCGCTTTTGAGTCTTCGAATCCATAGCCCAGAGCCTAGACTGAGCACATGGCAACTTCCACACGACCTCGCGTCGTCATTCTCGGTGCAGGCTTCGGCGGCCTTGCAACAGCGCGCGCCCTTGCAGGTAAAGCCGATGTCACAGTTGTCGATCGCCATAATTATCAGACTTTCTTACCTCTTCTCTATCAGGTCTCTACCGCTGGCCTAGCCGCAGACCATGTTGCCCACCCTGTGCGTGGAATTCTCAATAAAGATGGAATCAAGTTTCGCATGGGATCTCCCTTGTCTGTCGATCACAAAAACAAATCAGTTAAATTAGATTCCAGCGAAAATTTAGAATTTGATCACCTAGTTGTTGCACTCGGATCAGCTACCAATGATTTTGGAATTCCAGGTGTTGCTGAATACGGACTCGGGATGAAGAACGTCCACGAAGCAATTGCGATTCGTGCCGAGATTATGCGGCGCTTCGAAGATCTCTGTCGCTTTGAAGATAACACTCGATTGAGTATCTCTGTCATTGGCGGCGGACCAACAGGTGTTGAGATGGCTGGTGCGATAGCAGAGCTTGTACGTGGACCACTGCGCAATGATCACAAACACGCATCCGAACATATGGATATCTATCTGATTGAAGCAGGCCCACGAATTCTTCCGATGTTCTCTGAAAAACTTTCCAGCCGAGCACAACGTGACCTTGAAAAAATGGGAGTCACTGTAAAACTCAATACCGCTGTCCAAGAGGTAAAACCACGCACCATTTTGGTCAAGGGCGCTGATTCAATTCCATCAGAGGTAACAATTTGGGCTGCCGGTGTTAAAGGTGAGCCAGCAGGTGCAACGCTAAATCTTCCGCTAGATAGAACACGAATTGAAGTTGATCCAACACTCGCTGTTTCACACTATCCATATGTCTGGGCGATCGGTGATATCTCTGGTGCAAAAGATGCGCAAGGACGTTTCTTGCCGCAGGTTGCACCAGTTGCGCTACAGCAAGGCAAATTTGTTGGCGAACAGATTCTTCGTTTAGCTGCTGGAAAAGCACTTACGACATTTAAATATCGCGATAAAGGATCGATGGCAACGATTGGTCGACATAAAGCAATTGTGCAGGTTGGAAACTTTAAAATGGCTGGAATACCTGCGTGGTATGCCTGGCTCTGGTTGCATTTGTTCTATCTATTAGGTGGAAGTAATAAAATTGGCACGATGGCTGATTGGACATGGAATTACCTCACCTTCGATCGCGGTAATCGCCACATCATGGATAGCATGTAATTATGGGTAGTTACATCGATCTACGTGGACACCAAGTTTTTTCATATGAGTGGCCACATGATGGTGAAGCTGTTGTATTGCTTCACGGAGGACTAAGCCAAACTTCGCATTGGGATACATATGTTCTCCCAGCGCTAGAAGATGCCTTTCATGTATTCGGCTACGACCGCACGGGACATGGATTTACTGGCGATCGCCCTGGGAGTTTTCACTTTGAATTTCAAACTAATGAAGCAATCACATATTTAGAAGATGTTGTTAAGGAACCCGCGCACCTGATCGGCGCAAGTGATGGCGCAATCATCGCCTTAATGGTTGCGATTAAACGCCCAGATCTTGTGAAATCGATTATCTCGATCGCCGGTAACTACCATCACAGCGGGATCTACCCAATGCCAGATTTTGATGGAAATGTCGCCCAGGAAGATCGAGATGAATACGCAATTATTTCTCCTGATGCACCGCATACTTTGGATGAAAAGATTAAGAAAATGTTTGAAATCTGGAAACACGAACCAGATATCGCAGTCGCCGATATTGCCTCAATCCAGTGTCCCGTACTTGTTATGGCAGGAGATGACGATGTCGTCCGCCATGAACACACGATTGATCTCTTTGAAAAACTTCCTCTCGGCCAGTTAGCAATCGTTCCTGGCACATCACATGCTTCAATTAAGGAAAAACCTGCGTTGATTCAGGCGATGATTAGTGATTTCTTAAACGATCTGAGTTATCCAATTACCCGCATGCCCTATAAGCGAAAGAATCCTGAAGCTTAGAAGTTTTTAAAGTCGATCTTTCCAGTTTTTACATCGTAAATTGCACCGGCTACAGAAACGCCTTCGCGAATTAACGGGTACGCACGAACGCGATTGATATCAGTCTTAAGAGCAGCTTCTTGATCTTTTGTGACACGAAATTCAAGGCTGCGAGTATCTACTCCAAATTTACTTTCGATCAGTTCATGGATATTTGACTCTTCACTCTGTGCCATTCGGCAATCGGTATGTGGCATCACAAGGATGCGATCAACGTTGAGCAGATAGGTGGCAAGAACCAGTGTGCGCAATACATCCTCTGTTACTCGAGCTCCAGCGTTGCGCAAAATCTTGGCATCACCTGAGCGCATACCAACAACAGATAATGGATTGATACGTGAATCCATGCAGGTAACAATCGCTAACCCGCGAGCTGCCGATCCAGTGAGTTCGCTGTACTTAAAACTCTGCACATAATCAGAGTTTGCATCAATGAGATCGGCGAATTTAGAAGTGTCGAATGTTTCGTTATTCATCGCATCGATCCTCTCGGTTAAGAGTGGAGCCCCCCGTCAGGATTGAACTGACGACATTCCGCTTACAAGGCGGATGCTCTACCACTGAGCTAGGGAGGCCTGTTGCGACGGGCGCAACGAGGCGCAATTATTGCAGGCGATCGGATAATTAGAAAATCGCGCCGTGTGGACTAGGTTACGTCCATGCGACTAGGCGTACTTGATATGGGTTCGAACACAATCCATCTACAAGTCGTCGATGCCCACCCTGGAGCCCGCCCCACGCCAGCATCGAGCCAAAAATTTGAGCTCCGGCTGACCGAATATCTGGATAAAGAAAACCACATCACCGACGAAGGCTTTGACTTGCTTAACCATGCCATTACTGAAGTACTCAAGCATGCCGAAGAGTTTCAATGCGAAGAGATCCTCGCATTTGCTACCTCTGCAATTCGCGAAGCAAATAACGGAAATGAAATTATCGAAAAGCTTCAAAAGACTCATGAGATCGAGCTGCAGATTTTGTCAGGTGACGAAGAAGCACAACTCACATTTTTAGCCGCACGTCGTTGGCTCGGGTGGTCTTCTGGGCGACTTCTGGTGTTGGATATTGGCGGCGGTTCACTCGAGATGGCAGTTGGTAACGATGAATCTGCGAGCACAACTCTTTCGCTACCAATCGGTGCCGCACGAATGACGCGAGAGTATTTAACTGGTGATCCATATACAGGCAAAAGTATCAAAGCTCTGACTCAGTTCTCTCGAGAGAAAATATCCCAATCAGTCTCTGGAGAACTACTTGTTCACAAAGCAGATCGAATTGTTGCAACCAGTAAGACGTTTAGAACGTTAGCTCGGCTCACAGATCATTGGTTTGACGACAGTGCAAAAACACTCCGATACAGTGCTCTCGTAGCTGCGATCGAAAAACTTAAGGATCTGAGTAACTCACAGCGCGCGAGTCTTCCCGGAGTTTCAGCAAGCAGAGCTAAGCAATTGCTCGCAGGTGCCATCGTTGCAGAGGCAGTGATGAGCCACCTCAAAATCGAAGAGGTAGAGATTTGTCCGTGGGCATTGCGCGAAGGAATCGTTCTCAAGTGGCTTGATTGGATGGAGAAGTAAGCTTTATTTGCTCTTGTCGCCTTTAGGTGCTGGGGTCCAATCGACAGCGATCACTTCACCGTTGCGATGATGCAAAACAAATGAATCGCCTGGCTTAAGCTCGGCCGAAATTCTCTTAAAGTTCTTCTTACCGATTAACTTCTTAACCAGCTTAGGCAAAACTGGATTATGGCTACACATCACTGAAGTTTTATTTTCATTCATCACGTGGAGTGCGTAATCAAGGGACTTTTCGCTATTTTTCTCGAATCCAAATTCGCTTATTTCAGATGCGAAGATCGGCGTGATGCCATATTCGGCCGCCATTACCTCGATTGTTTGAATGCAACGGATTGCATCTGAGCTGTAGATCTTTTCAATGCCGTAAGGTGCATAAATCGCTGGCATCCGAGCAGCCTGTATCTGTCCCACATGCTCGAGCGGGCGATCGCCATCATCGCCATCCCACAGTTCACGTTTCAGCGCTTTTGCATGACGCAACAAAATTAGTGGGGTTGATCCAAAGCCAAATTCTTCTGCGATACGAACAATCTCTCGATCATCGCTATTGCTCAACTTTGCAAGTGCATCTGTAATCGATAGCCATTCAATCTGATCGACTTCTTCTGGATTCGGAGTAGCTGCGTTATAGACAGATGCTTGAGCTAACCAATAGCGAACCTCTTTTGTAATTCCATCGACTTCGTAATCGACAGTACCGACCTCAGGTCCGAAGATTGCTTTTACGCCAGTCTCCTCGAGAACTTCGCGGTAAGCCGCTTGAATGTGGCTCTCACCTGGATCTACTTTTCCTTTAGGAAGCGACCAATCGTCATAACGAGGGCGATGTATCACAGCGATACGAATTTCTCCGGTGGTACCGTTGCCGCCATCAACAGATTGCCAAAGTACTGCTCCTGCGCCATCGATGCGATCGATATTAGCGGCTGTAGTCATTAACTGCCCTTCAGATTTTTATTCAGGTGATGTGAATGTGCATCAACAAGACGTGTTCCGTCTTCGGCGATAGTTTGGCGGGTCCAACGCTGTCCAGTTAAACGCCAACTCTGCGTCTGATCTGAAAGCCCCGTGTTCAAAATTTCTTCGAGTTGGCGTACGTGGAACGGGTCAAAAATGCGAACCAGGCATTCAACTCTGCGATCAAGATTTCGATGCATGAGATCAGCAGAACCAATCCAGTACTCAGAATCGCCATCGTTAAGGAAGTAGAAGATTCGTGAGTGCTCTAGGAAACGCCCTAGAACTGAACGGGCTGTGACGTTCTCTGAAAGACCTGCAACACCTGCTTGTACTGAACAGATTCCGCGAACTAAAAGCTCAACCTTTACACCCGCTTGTGATGCTTCATAAAACTTTGCAACAAACTCTTCATCTAAAATTGAATTAAGTTTGAGACGGATATGGGCGGCTTTGCCTGCACGTGCATGCGCAATTTCGTGATCAATCTTTTCTAGCAATCCAGATCGTAGAGTTCTTGGAGCTACGAGTAATCGTGAATAGGTAGATTGAGGTGCAAATCCTGAAAGTTGATTGAAGAGCTTGGTGAGATCTTCCGTGAGAACTTCGTCTGCGCTAAGGATTCCGAGATCTTCGTAAATGCGAGCGGTCTTTGGATTGTAATTACCTGTACCTACGTGGGCGTAACGATGAATACCGCCCTGCTCGTCACGAATTACCAGAGATAATTTGGCGTGGGTTTTTAAGCCCATCAATCCGTAGACAACGTGTACACCTGCAGCTTCAAGCTTTCTTGCCCAGCGAACATTTGCCTGCTCATCAAAGCGTGCGCGAATCTCAATCACTGCCAGAACTTGCTTTCCGGCTTCAGCGGCTTCAATGAGCGCTGCAATAATTGGCGAGTCTCCCGAAGTTCTATACAAAGTCTGTTTAATTGCTAACACTTTTGGATCTGCAGCTGCGTGATTGAGAAAGTTGACGACCGAATTCGTAAATGAGTCATATGGGTGATGAAGCAAAATCTCACCTTGGCGCAGTGCGGAGAAGTACACATCGTGATCTTCTTCATCGATGCCTGCCAATATGTGAGGCGTTTTTGAAGTAAACGAAGGAAAGTGAAGGGCTGCGATATTGAGGTCCGCAATTTTGCCTAAATCTTGTAGGTTCACAGGATGTCCGCAGCGAATAACATTAAGCGGATCGATTTCGAGTTCTTCCATCAACATCGTTAACAGCTCTTGATTTACGCCTTCTTCTACCTCAAGACGTACAGGTGGGCCAAAGCGACGGAGCAAAAGTTCTTGCTCAAGGCTAGTCAGGAGATCTTCTGAATCATCTTCATCGATCTCAAGGTCTTGGTTTCGTGTCACTCTGAATGTGAGATGGCCACCAATATCCATTCCTGGAAAGAGTTGATCCAGATTTTGGGCGATGAGATTTTCAAGAGGAATAAATCGTGTTGAATTTTCAGCCGTCGGAATTAAGCGACTTAAAATTGGAGGGACCTTAACCCGAGCAAAGAATTTTTCTTTCGTATCGGGATTAATTACACGAACGCCTAAATTAAGAGAGAGGCCAGAAATGTACGGGAAGGGGTGCGATGGATCAACTGCAAGGGGTGTGAGGACCGGGAAGATACGATTCTTGAAGAGTTCATCCAGATACGACTTCTCTTCAGTTTTTAACTCTTTCCATGTGACGAGCTCGATTCCTTCTTGCGCAAGTGCTGGTCGCAGATCTTGTTCAAAAATTCGATACTGGTGTGCAACCAAGTCTTTAGCGATCCGAGAGATCTCTGCAAGAAGTTCTTGCGGAGCATAACCAGCTGAATTTACTGTCGAGATATTGTTCTCAATTTTGCGTAAAACTGATGCAACTCGAACCATATAGAACTCATCAAGGTTTGAAGAGAAGATCGTGAGAAAACGAACTCGTTCAAGTAAAGGAAGGGATTTATCTTCGGCTAACTCAAGAACTCTCTGATTGAAGGCGAGCCAGCTGATCTCACGATCGGTTAAGTTCTGCATCTTGACCACACTACTAGTCTTTAAGGCTCGGGTGAACGGAAGGTTACGTAAGAACGCATTCAGGGAGAATTTCATCGCTGTGGCCATGAAATCGGCGTTGGATACTTACATGCTCGCCCATCTCCCGATGAACGACCGCGGAGACGGCGAATAATCCACGGCAGTGCAAAGGAAAAGAACCACAGGACGCCAATCGCGCGTTCCTTAATCCACGGTGTTGGTTGCGCCGGTGGCAATGGTGTTCGCCAACCAGGATCGAATTCATATCCCAATTTTTCAAGAACTGCATCCGCACAGCGCTTATGTCCATCTTCATTTAAGTGGAGTCGATCGAATGCTAAAAATCTTTTATCGCTGAGGAAGCGTTCGCTATTTGCATCGATAATGATCGCACCAACCTCAGCCGCCACTTCGCGAACCCCTTTATTAAATGCTCCAAAACGTTCTTGCCACACCTTAGATCCTCTGCCCGTGTTTCCAGTATCTTCAAGGACGGTAAATAACATAAGAGTGGCACCACTCGTTGCCAATGTTCGCACTGCACTTTGATAGCGCTCTTTAGCCAGCGCCTGATCAAATCCCGGACGAAGTGCATCATTTGCACCAGCATGGAAAGAGACCAGCGTTTCAGGTCCTGTGACATAGGTGAGTGCGATTGGAACTTGATCTTCGATTACCTGAGGCAACAACTTGCCTCGCACAGCCAAATTTGCATACGTGAAAGTAGGTGACTTTTTCGCTAAACCATCTGCAACTCGGTCAGCCCAGCCACGGTAGTGACCATTGACCATCTCATCTGTCATTCCCTCACTATAGGAATCACCACACACTACAAAACGGTTATAGATCATCTGCTTTCCTGCCTACTTCTTGCGGCGCTGCTCATCTACCCAGAACATTGCAATAGATGTTGCAACGCTTGCGTTGAGAGATTCTGTACTAGCCATAATTGGAATTGAGACAACGAGGTCGCACTTCTCACGCACAAGACGTGAAAGTCCTTTACCTTCACTTCCTACCACGATCATGAGGTGTTCCTTTGCAACCTTCATCTCGCTTAAAGTCACATCAGATTCGCCATCAAGACCGACTACAAAACAACCCAACTTCTGTGCGTCTTCAATAGTGCGAGCGAGGTTAGTTACCTGTGCAACGCGAAGACGGGCTGCTGCTCCGGCTGATGATTTCCATGCTGCCGCAGTCATTGCAGCCGCGCGACGCTCAGTCATTACGACACCTGCTGCGCCAAATGCTGATGCGCTTCGCACGATAGCACCGAGGTTACGAGGATCCGTCACACCATCGAGTGCAATGATCATCATTGGATGATTTGCTTGTTCTGCGATCTCTTGGAAACTTGAATATTGATAAGGCTTGATCGCCAAGATAATTCCTTGGCTATTAGCATTAATATTTTCAATCTCAGCACGGTGTACTTCGCGGATATTAAGACCGTGATGTAGTGCTAACTTGAGTGATTCAGCGACGCGATCATCGACATCGATGCTGCGCGCAACAATGAGCTCTGTTGCGGGAACATTTTCACGCAACGCCTCAAGTACTGCGTTACGACCAGAAACAATCTCACCCTTTGGCTTTTCGCTACGTCCACGAGGAGATGCAGCAGCACGTGGCGAAGATGTTCCGGTGCGCTTGCCATCTTTCTTTTCAGCAGCCTTCTTTCGCTTTGCAGCTGCGTGATAAGGACGATCTTCCGCTTTTGGTGTTGGCCCTTTACCTTCAAGGCGACGCTTATTGTTTCCGCCAGATCCTGTTGTTGGACCCTTCTTTGATCCGCGAACTGCGCCACGTGGTTTTGAATTACCGGCCATTTATTTACTCTCACTTCGTGTGATCGACCATCGTGGCCCTTGTGCGCTATCTTCAATAGTAATTCCAAGTGCGATTAAGCCATCGCGAATCGCATCAGCTGCGGCGAAATCTTTACGTACTCGCGCTGCCTCGCGCTGAGCAAGAGCTAACTTAATAGTTCCATCGAGGGCAGCTGTCATATCTTCACCCGCGCCAGCTGTTGCAAAGGCTGGATCAAAAGGATCGCAACCAAGGATTTCAAGTGCGCCACGAATTTCGTTAGCCGATTGCGCGATCGCACTCTTTTCCCCTGCAGTAATTGCAATATTTCCAAGGCGAAGCGACTCGGAAATACCGGCAAGTGCTTGTGGCACAGCTAAATCATCATTCATCGCAGCAGCAAAACCATCGCTGATTACAGGGGTAGGTGTAACGCCAAGAATTTCCACTGATCGATGCAAGAAGGATTCAATACGTCCAAATGCAGTTGCTGATTCAGCAAGTGCCTCATGTGAAAACTCGAGCATTGATCTGTAGTGCGCACTACCGAGATACCAGCGAAGCTCAATGCCGCGTACAGTTTTGAGGAGTTCTTGTACTTGCAGCGAGTTACCAAGTGACTTACTCATCTTCTCACCAGATGCTGTTACCCAAGCATTGTGTAACCAACGCTTTGCAAAGCCATAACCAGCCGCTTCAGATTGTGCAATCTCATTTTCATGATGCGGAAATATCAGATCAAGTCCGCCGCCGTGAATATCAAAACTTTCACCAAGGTATGCATGTGCCATTGCAGAACATTCAAGGTGCCATCCGGGACGTCCTGCACCCCACGGAGTTGGCCATGACGGATCGCCCGCCTTTGCAGCTTTCCATAGCGCAAAGTCACGTGGATCTTTCTTAAATGTTTCATCCGCATCGGCTGCACTTTGCAAATCATCAACGTTCTGTCGTGACAAGGTCAGATAAGACTTTAACTTGCGAACTTCCAGATAGACATCGCCGTTACCTGGTGCATAAGCCGCACCGCGTTCGATCAAGGTCTGCATCAGCTCGATCATCTGAGTCACATGCCCTGTGGCACGTGGCTCATACGTTGGAGGCATGACATTAAGCGTCGCGTACGCATCGCTAAATGCACGCTCATATTTCATCGCAACTGCCCACCACGGCATTTCTTCGTGGACTGCCTTATGCAAAATCTTGTCATCAATATCTGTCACGTTTCGAATGAATGTGACGTTATAACCACTCTTTGTCAGCCAGCGTCGCAAAATATCGAAGTTCACGCCAGAGCGAACATGGCCAATGTGTGGAGGTGCTTGCACGGTAGCGCCGCAGAGATAGATCCCCACTTCACCAGCCTTAAGTGGAACGAAGGGAGAAGTGGTTCGCGTGAGGGTGTCATACAACGCTAGCGAACTCATGAGCTAAGTCTACCTTGTGGAAAAACTGATTAATTCTTAGTAATCAACGCAGATGCAATGGCAGCAATACCTTTTCCTTCACCTGTAAGGCCAAGTCCGTCAGTTGTTGTTGCTAGAAGTGCAACATCGGCGCCACCAAGGGCTGCAGAGAGCGCTGCAATTGCCTCAACGCGTCGCGTACCAATCTTTGGGCGATTGCCAATGATTTGCACGGAGACATGTGAAATTGAATATCCGGCTGCATGTACAAGACGTGCCGTCTCTTGCAATAACTGTGCGCCACTTGCACCGGCATATTCTGGACGTGATGTTCCAAAGTTACTTCCGAGATCCCCGAGGTTGGAAGCGGCAAAGAGTGCGTCACAGATTGCATGCGCTGCAACGTCGCCATCTGAATGTCCCTCAACGCCAATTTCATCTGGCCAGAAAAGCCCAGCTAAGTGAAGTGGACGACCATCGGCAAATGCATGTGCATCAACGCCAACTCCAGTTGAGAACTCATGAGAGTTACCAAGGAATTGGAGTGCTGTTGCTAAATCAGATGGTGTTGTTATCTTGATTGCGCGCTCTTCGCCGTCAATAACTTTGACGCGAGCACCAAGTTGTTCAACCAGAGCTGCATCATCTGTTGCATCAGATTTACTTTGATGCGCTCTCTTTAAAAGATCGTATGCAAAACCTTGTGGAGTTTGTACGCGACGAAGTGGCGCGCGATCTGGGGTAGCAGTGACGTATCCATCGCCATCGACAACTTTCACGGTATCAACTTGTGGCAACCCGGGGATAACGGCGACTTCACCTGCACGAAGTGCTGAGATAACGCGACGGGCTAAATCGCTACTTGCAAGTGCGCGAGCGGCATCATGTACTAGAACAAATTCTGCGGATTCTGAGATTGCAGCTAAGCCGATTCGCACGCTCTCGCTACGAGTCGATCCACCGGTTACAACGGTCGCACGATCTACTGCGATTTTGCGGATTGCATCTTCATAGCCAGCAGGTGCGGTAATCACGATCTCATCTACGACAGCCGAAAGGGATGCGAGAGCATGTTCAATAAGTGTGCGATCGCCGAGCGAGATGAGAGCTTTGGGAATTGTGCTTCCGAAGCGTTCGCCGCTACCTGCAGCAGCGATGATGGCAGCGATCATGGGGACTTCTTGCGTTAGGAAGCAAGAACCTCATCAAGAATTGTTGCAGCCTTAATTTCATCTGTGTGCTCAGCAAGAGCAAGCTCTGAGACGAGAATCTGCTTTGCCTTAGCAAGCATGCGCTTTTCGCCAGCTGAAAGTCCACGATCTAGATCACGACGGTAAAGATCGCGAACAACCTCTGCGACCTTAATGACGTCACCAGAAGCAAGCTTTTCTAGGTTGGCCTTGTAACGGCGTGACCAGTTTGTTGGCTCTTCTGTATATGGCTGGCGTAGAACGCTAAATACGCGATCCAACCCTGCGCTATCAACAACATCGCGAACACCGACGAGATCCACATTATCTGCAGGAACGCGGACTGTGAGATCGCCTTGTGCAACCTTCAAAACAAGATAGGTCTTCTCTTCACCCTTAATAACTCGAGTTTCAATTGCCTCGATAAGAGCTGCTCCGTGATGAGGATAAACAACGGTTTCGCCGACCTTAAATGTCATGTGTTGCCCTTCGCTAGAGGATCAATTCTACCAGCCCTCACCGACAGATAAAACCCGAGTTCCAATTGCGTAAATGTGACTAGTTCCATGCGTAAATTCCACTTGACATTTTGCTGAGTTTCGTTTTTCCCAGATCGCCGTGAGAGAATCTGTACATGCGCCGCACAACAATTGTAATTACATCCGCCCTTGTGTTCTCACTACTACTTAGTGGTTGTGGAGCAGGACAAAATGCTGCGACACGTATGATTACTCGCGTTACAGATGGTGCAGAAATTACAGTTAAGGAAAATGGCAGCGAGATTCGCGTAGTTAATTTGACCCTTGTAGATACTGCAGATGGTGCGGCAGTCGTCGTCGCAACTATCGTTAATCAGGGAACTGAATCAGATCAATTACTAGGATTTTCAGTACAAGGAGTGCAGGCAACTGTCACTGGAGAAACGATTCTTCTGCCAAATAAGCCACTTTTCTTTGAGGGCGAACAAGCGAATGCCAAAGCAGTGTTTGCTCGTGCAAATCCAAAGCCAGGTAACCACGTCACTGTTTCAATTGGTTTTGCAAAAGCCGGCTTTGTTTCAGCAGATGTGATTATCCGAGACAAGCGCGATAGTTTTAAGAATGTAACTTCAGGAGCGACGTTGGCATCTGTAGATACAGCAACTGCTACTGATACTGCTACTAAGTAATTACTTATCTTCTAGCTTGTAACCAAGTCCGCGCACTGTCTGAATGTAGACAGGATTTGCTGGATCGATTTCAATCTTTGCGCGAAGGCGCTTAATGTGAACATCCAAAGTCTTGGTATCTCCCACATAGTCACTACCCCATACACGATCAATCAACTGAGTTCGAGTAAGTACTCTGCCACTATTGCGCATTAGAAATTCAAGTAGTTCAAACTCTTTAAGTGGGAATTGAGCAACTGATCCATTGATTTCAATTACGTGGCGCTCGGTATCAAGGCGCACCGGTCCAACCGTTAGTGTGCCTGTCGAATCCACTTCTTCACCCAGATCGCTGTTGCGGCGAAGCACTGCACGGATGCGCGCGACTAGTTCCCGAGAAGAATATGGCTTAGTGACATAGTCATCAGCGCCAAGCTCAAGCCCAACGACCTTATCAATCTCTGCATCTTTCGCAGTCAACATAATGATCGGCACAGCCGAACGTTGACGTATCTGCTTGCAGACTTCAGTACCTGAAAGACCGGGCAACATGAGATCGAGGAGAACGAGATCTGCACCCACGCGATCAAATTCTTCGATCGCCTTTGTGCCGGTATCTGCCACAGTAACGTCAAAGCCTTCACGCCCGAGTAGATATGCAAGCGCTTCGGAGAATGATTCCTCATCCTCGACAACAAGTATCTTGGTCATAACTAACCTTCATTCCTAGTTGGGTGTACAGAACCTTCTTTAAGGCGAGGCAAACGCAAAGTAAATGTGCTGCCTTGTCCCTCTAAACTCCAGACGCTTATATCTCCACCATGATTACTTGCAACGTGTTTCACTATTGATAATCCAAGACCTGTTCCGCCTGTTTCGCGTGAGCGGGCAGGATCAACGCGATAGAAGCGTTCAAAAATGCGCTCGAGCTCTTTCTCTGGGATACCAACACCTTGATCGGTAACAGTAAATTCAACAAGATCATCCTCGCAATTAACACCAATTCCCACGCGAGTAGATACGGGGCTGTAATTGATCGCATTATTGATCAGATTGCTCATTGCCATGCGTAGTTGACCCTTATCACCAAGAACTGAGCAACTCTCTTGGTCGCTAAAGACAATTTCAATCTTCTGTTTCTCTGCTGCAAGTCGAGACTCATCAATTGCCTCGCGAGCGATTGTTGCAACATCAAGAACCTCAGCATTCTTTAGTGGATCCTCATCCTGAAGTCGTGAAAGATTAATAACTTCTTGAACTAACTCTGAAAGGCGAGTCGCTTCGACCTGCATCCGTGAGGCAAACTTCTTGATTGCGGTTGGATCATCACTTGCCTCTAAGACGGCTTCTGCGAGAATCGAGAGCGCTCCGATTGGAGTTTTTAGCTCGTGTGAAATATTTGCTACAAAATCTCTGCGCATTGAATCAAGGCGATGGAATTCTGAGTCATCAAAAATTAGGACTGCAATCAGTCCCTCGTCTCCGATTGGTGATACTCGCACAACGAGATCGTGTGTTCCATCACCCAATGGTCCTCGCGGTAGTGCGAGTGTTTGTTCTTGATATTCACCAGATCGACGCACGGCGCGCACTAAATTAAGTATCGGTTGGGAAGTAATTCTAATTTCTTTAAGAATCCCCAGAAAACGAATCCCGCTAGAGCTCTCGAGAACAACATCAAATGGGGTGAGGATGATGTATTCCGCATCGATAACATCGAGAAGTTCGAGGACCATCGCAGGCAAGCCGACAAGTGAAGATGGCTCGGGGCTCTTTCTCCTGCGGGTGAACATATGCTTATAGTAGAGAGGCTGGCAGGGGTTAGATAATCTGAAGGGGCATTTATCCCTTGATTACTCACTCTTAATCCATTGTTCAAACTCTATTCATAAATCTCCCGTGTATTGGACTCCCTTGCAAGTAAACTCACGTCATGCGCGACGCCTTCCACGAAGAGTTAGATTCCATTCAAGCCACCCTCGTCACTATGGGAGAGATGGTCGCCGTAGCAATGGAACGCTCCTCTGAGGCACTACTCACCGCTGATGTGAAGTTAGCCGAGCAGGTCATCTCTGAAGATGAAAAACTCGACACAATCCAGCACGATCTTGAATCTCGTGCAATTAATTTGATGGCGCGCCAGCAACCTGTTGCACAAGATCTTCGCATCCTGGTGACATCTCTTCGCATGAGCGCAGACCTTGAGCGTATGGGCGATCTCTGCCACCACATCGCAAAGCTGGCTCGTATGCGTTATCCAGCAGTAGCAGTCCCAGCAGAATTAATTTTTACTATTGAAAACATGGGCAAGACAGCAAAGAAAATTATTGAGAAATCAACTCACGTTGTTAAGACCCAGGATCTTCAGGCAGCTATTGAACTTGAGACCGATGATGACGAAATGGATACGCTACACCGCGCACTCTTTGTCGCTCTTCTTGATGATTCATGGTCACATGGAATCGAAACCGCAATTGATATGACACTTCTTGGCCGATACTACGAGCGGTGTGCAGACCATGCAGTTTCGATTGCTCGACGCGTCTACTTCCTTGTCAAAGGCGAGTACGCATCAGAGAGCCAAGCAGCTCTCTAACTCCAACGCTTACTTCTTACCCTGGTTAGCAACGGCCTTAATGGCATCCGCCGCTGCAGCTGGATCTAAATACTTTCCACCTTTAACAACCGGCGTTAGATCTGCATTAAGCGCATAGTGCAGCGGAATTCCAGTTGGAATATTTAACCCAGCGATATCTTCATCACTAATTCCATCAAGATGTTTTACAAGCGCACGCAATGAATTTCCATGAGCAGTAACAAGAACAGTCTTTCCAGCTTTTAGGTCAGGAACGATTGATTCGTGCCAATAAGGAAGCATGCGAGTAACAACATCTTTAAGACACTCTGTGCGCGGAAGATCTGCGCCTAAGTCTGCGTAGCGAGGATCAGCATCTTGTGAGTACTCGGAGCCATCTTTAATTGCAGGAGGCGGCACATCAAATGAGCGGCGCCAAAGCATAAATTGCTCTTCACCGTATTCTGCCAAAGTTTGCGCCTTATCTTTTCCTTGCAGTGCACCGTAGTGGCGCTCATTTAAACGCCATGATCGCTTAACTGGAATCCAGTGACGATCACAGTTATCTAAAGCGAGCTGTGATGTAGTAATTGCGCGACGCAACAAAGATGTATGAACAACATCAGGCAAAAGAGCCGCTTCACTTAAAAGAACTCCACCGCGCTTTGCCTCTGCTTCACCTGTGGCTGAAAGTCTGACATCGACCCAACCGGTAAAAAGATTCTTGGCATTCCATTCAGATTCGCCGTGGCGCAAGAGGATGAGATTCATGAGTACATCCTAAAGCATTTAAATTAAATGTTGGAATGCATCGAGATTTGCCAATGATTCACCGCGATTTACTCGCCATGCCCACTCGCGGCGGATCGCATTCGCAAATCCAAGTTCTAGAAGCGGATTAAATGAGCTATCCGCATATTGCATAACAGATCCCAGTAATCGATCGAGTTCAACTTCATTGACAGCCGCCAGCGGCAGGCGACCAACAAGGTAGATATCACCAAGTTCATTGGTAGCAAATGCGATGCCATACATGGCAGCATTCTTTGCCATGCACCAGGCATGCACATCGCCCGCATTTTCATCAGGTTTACGAATCACAAAAGCATTGATGCTCAAGGTGTGATCGCCAACAATGAGTGCGCAATGAGTCGCAAGCTTGGTCTGGCCTGGCAGGGTTACAAGAAAGGTATTTTCTGATGGGCGATCAAACTCAAGAGTGTGATCTGCCAAAAATGTGGAGATCACATCAACAGTATTAGGTGCCATGGTTAACCAATAATTTTGCGGGAAGATGCAGCAGATGCACGTGTTGCAATGATGCGATCGTAGATATCAAGAGTTCCACGAGCAGTTGCATCCCAACCAAAGTGCGAAGCATGTTCGATCGCACCCATAGAAAGCAGCACACGGCGCTGCGGCTCTTGCAATAAACGAGCCAATACTGAAGACCAGGCTCGAGGATCGTGGCCATCAACTAATACGCCAGAGATACCGTCAGCAACTGCTGTGCGAAGGCCGCCGACTGCGGTGGCAACTACTGGTGTTCCACATGCTTGTGCTTCGAGTGCAACAAGACCAAAACTTTCGGAATAACTTGGTACGCAGACAAGATCAGCTGCGCGATACCACTGTGGTATTTGCGCACGTGGTGCTGGGTTTTCAAATCGCACTACATCGCTGATGTTCAGCCATGACACTAAATCTTTAAGGCGTTCAACTTCACCGATGCCACTGCCAGATGCTCCACCCATAATGACAGTGATTAATTTCGGGCGAAGATGCGGTGAGTGGTTGAGCATCTCTGCAACAGCGCGAATTAATACTTCAGGACCTTTGTGTGGCTGGATGCGACCAACAAAAGCCAAAACATGAGCATCTTGCGGCAAGCCGACAGCTTCACGCGCTGCCTTGCGTCCGCTACCTGCAGTGAATTTGTAGAGATCAACGCCAGGACTTACCACGCTCACATTGTCTGGACATGCTTCATAGAGAGATACCAGGCTGGCAGCCTCAGCATCTGTATTTGCAATCAACGCATCTGCTGCGGCAACAACTTGTGTCTCACCTTGCACGCGAATCATTGGTTCAGGTCTTTCACCTTCAGCCAGATTCATATTCTTCACCCGTGCCATCGTGTGCATGGTGTGGGCTAACGGAATGCCGAATTTCTTTGCAGCTGGCATCGCAACTTTGCCAGATATCCAATAATGCGAATGAAGCACATCATATTTTTCGTTCTCGAAGACTGCTGAAAATGCATCTGAAAGATTAGGAATCAACGCTGGAAGATCTTCCTTCGTTGCACCAGTTGCACCAATATTTAAATGTCGTACACGAACACCTGCAGAAAGTTCAACGGTATCTGGCAGATCAGGGTTATGTCTGCGTGTGAAAATATCTACGGAGACACCCATCGCAGCCATACGTTCTGCCGATTCAACAACATAGATATTCATGCCGCCAGCATCGCCAGCACCTGGTTGATCAAGTGGCGATGTATGCACCATCAAGGTGGCAATGCGGGGATTCATAAGTAAAGGGTAGAACTAATTAGAAGGTTGCGCGAATAGCGCCGATTACTCGCGGTCCGCCCATCACCTTTTCAGGCTCAAATGGGCTATCTACGCCGAAAGATTTCAAGCAAGCATGTGTCAGCGTGCGGAAGGGGCGCAGTGAACCATCGCTGACTTTAAATACGAAGGTGCGGCCATCAGGCAACGATGCGATTTCAACAGCCTCTGCGCCATCTTTCATCAAGAGTCCTGGCACAGATTGCATCATCTCTGTTGTTAAGCGACCAACACCTGCAACCATCTCTGGATGTAAGCGATATGCCTCTACAACACGTTGGTGAATTGGATCTGTTGAAATAGTGATCGCACGAATTGAACGCGCAAGACCAGCCATCGTTAAGAGAAAGAGTGGAGCTCCGCAACCGTCTGTACTTGTCAACGCTACCTTTTCACCAGCTAATAACTCAAGCTCTGCCTTGCAGGCGACTTGTAATGGATGAGCGGGATCGAGGTAATTCTCAATTGGCCAATTATTTTTTACACAGGTATGTAACATCGCTGCATGTTTTCCGCTGCAGTTCATGGTGATACGTGTTGCTTCCTTCTCGCCCCAAGCCTTGCGCTCGGCATCTCCTAGTGGGCGATCAAGTGAACATTGCAGCGCGCTTTCATCTAAGCCAGCCATCGCCAATATCTCGCGCACACCATCAAGATGCATCGCAGCACCTGAGTGACTTGATGCAGCTAGCGCCAATAAACGTGGTTCAAGATCTAGACCATGTCGCACCATTGCAGCTGCCTGAATTGATTTAATCGTTGAACGTGGAAAGACAAGTGCATCCGCGTCCCCAAGTTGGCGATGAATACTTCCATCAGAGTTAAGCGCTAAGAGATAACCGCGGTGCGTTGATTCCACAACTCCATCGCGTACATATTCAGCTAATAATGCATCGGTGCTCATTCGCTCTGTCTTTCTAGTGATGACCAAATATGTGCCTGTAACTCTTGTCCTTCAGCTGCCATGTCGTAGGCAAAGAATAATTCGCCAGCAACGAGTCCGTATAGACGCACACCTGCTGTCACAATCTTTGCAGACGGTGCGGAATACCCTTGATCTAATACAAGTTGAATCTTTGGACCATCAAAAGTTCCAACCCAACCTTCTGCGATACCGGTGGAGTGCGTCACCACAACTTCCAAAACATTATTTGGCTTCACGCGCCAGAAACCAGCTTCTGATGCACCTGGGCGAAGGATGTCGCCTTTGTCATCGATAATCCACGAACGCGAAAAGTAATTCAAAAATGGGCGACCATCATGGTTAAAGACCACTTCATGTGCGTACTCAAAGGTCTCGATGTTTGGATATTCACCGCGACCTTTACCGCGCCAAGTTCCGACCATCCACGCAAGTGGATTGAGATCAGGATGTAACCCTTCAGGAATTGTGAAGACCATTAAAGTCTGCCTCTCTTATATGTACGAGGATTCTGTAATTGCGACTTGCGATACGAACGAAAACCGAGAAAGAAGAGAAGAAGTGAAGTGAGGGCTGCGACGACACCAACTGCACCCACCGTCAATGTCTCCATGGGTTAAGAGTAAGCGATCTTATGCGGGAACTATGCAGGAACAATGACCTGTTGCGCAGCGCTGACTCCGCCCACCGTAAGAACCGCCTCAACAGGCGTTGTTCGCTTAATAACAGCAAGTGCGATTGGTCCGAGTTCGTGATGACGGGCGACAGTTCCAAGAAAACCAACAACAACACCATCATTTTCAACTGGTGTGCCGGTAGCTGGCATCACAACAGCGCTGCCATCAAGGTGCAACATCACAAGGCGACGTGGAGGATTTCCAAGATTGAAAACCTTTGCAACCGTTTCTTGTCCGCGATAGCAACCCTTATTCATATGGACCGCACCGCCTAAAACGCCGAGCTCATTCGGAATTGATTTGTGATCGGTATCAAAACCAATACGTGGACGACCTGCTGCAACCCGTAACGCATCAAGTGCCCACATACCAACCTGCATTGCATGGGCATCAAATGCTTTCTTCATCTCATCTAGTTCGCTGCGTGGAACAAGTGCATACGGTCCACCTAAATCAGTAGGTGCACCTGGTGCACGTAACACAACATAATCAACGCTTGCATCACGAACTTCAACCTGACGAGTAAAGATCATCTTTGTTAAGTAACCAAGCAAACCCTCACAATAATCTGGCGCGACCACTGCCCATGAAGTACTGCCATCATCAACTAAGAGAAATTGATATTCAACATGTCCGCGTGGATCTAAGACCATCACATCAACCCACACGCCGGGTTCAAGATTTGTCAGATGTTGTGTTGTGACATCGTGCAACCACGTCAGACGATCCACGCCTGAAATTGAAATTACCTTAAGGTGTGAAAGATCTGCCCACGCGGTACCAGCTTCGAGCGCTTTCTCTTCTTTATACGGTTCGCCGAAATGCCAGATAGCACCCTGATCTGGGCCCTCTTCAACAAATACAGCGGTCATACCTGCAAGTGTAGAACTACTTATCTACACATGCAGCACAGGTGCCGTAAATCGCAAAGTGCGTGACATCTGTCTTAAATCCGTAATCATCCGCGAGGTTCTGCACGAAGTTGGCTGCAACATCGATCGGTGCATCCCCAACAGATCCGCACTTACCGCATACAAGGTGAAGGTGAGTCAGCTCTTCTGCTGCGTGATATGTCGCACCACCATGGCCTAGGTGTGTGTGCTGCACAAGGCCAACATTTTCAAGTGTTTCTAGATTGCGATAGACAGTTGAGAGATTGATTCCAGGATGTGTTTGACGAACTTTCTCGGCAACTTCTTCTGGAGTTGCATGTCCAAGTGCACGCACTGCTGCAAGCACTAACTCGCGCTGCGGTGTAAGTCGAAGACCCTTATCGCGTAATTCGTGTTTATCTGCCATGTTCCTAATCCTAAGGCTCTAGAGAGAAATTACTAGATCGACAGGTGTTCCTTGCGTTGCGATCACTACTTGTTCCACGCGGCCACCGTGTGCTTGCACAACAAGTGTCCACGAACCAGGGGCTGCAAAGAATCGAAATTGACCTTCCTTATTTGTTGGTACCTCTGCGGTGAACTCACCGGAAGAATCGAGAAGACGAACATGAGCTCTCTCAACAGGTGCACCGTTAGGAACACCAACTGCATCTTGAAGGGTCGACTGGCCATCGCGAACGATGACACCTTGAATTACAGTTTGTTTCGAAAGATCAATTCCATCTAACGATGGTCCGCCGGGAGTTGCACCGCAGGTACGCATTAAGGCTTACGCCCCAACTGCAACTGGTACGCCGACTAATGAACCGTATTCAGTCCATGAACCGTCGTAGTTCTTAACATTTGTGACGTTAAGAAGTTCGTGAAGTACAAACCATGAGAACGCTGAGCGCTCACCAATACGGCAGTACGCGATTGTGTCTTTTGCTAAATCAACTCCGGCAGCTGAATAGATTTCACGGAGTTCAGCATCTGATTTAAATGTTCCATCTTCATTTGCAGCCTTTGACCATGGAATGTTCTTCGCTGTTGGAATATGTCCCTTGATCTGTCCACCTTCTTGTGGAAGGTGAGCAGGGGCAGCAAGTTCACCAGAAAATTCTGCAGGTGAGCGGACGTCAACAATGTTTTTGGTTCCAATCGCTGCAATTACTTCATCGCGATATGCACGGATTGAATTATCGCGCTCTGTGGCTACATAACGTGTGGCAGTGAGCGTTGGAACTTCGGTCACAAGTGGAAGGCCCTTGAGCTCCCAGAGCTTTCGTCCGCCATCAAGTAGTCGAACATCTTGGTGCCCGTAAATCTTGAAATACCAGAATGCATAGGTAGCAAACCAGTTGTTATTGCCACCGTAAAGGATGACAGTTGAGTCGTTTGCGATACCGCTCTTTGAGAGGAGTGCTTCGAACTTCTCCTTCGAGATGAGATCGCGGATCAGGCCATCTTGTAGATCATCGCGCCAGTGGAAGGTAATCGCACCCTCAATATGGCCGCCTTCATACAAGGTGGTGTCTTCATCTACTTCAACAAATACAACGCTTGGGTTCTTAAGATTTTCTAAAGCCCAATCGGTACTTACAAGTGTTTTTTCGCGTGACATGGTTAATCCTTTCTAGATTTAATTAAGCGTTACGGAAACGGGCCAAGATCAAATAGATCTGGCAGCCAAGACAGAAATCAAATGCTGCATTAAGAAACGCTGCAGCCAGAGCCGCGGCGACCGCGACAGTGAACACCACGGAGGTTCCTGTCGCAGCGCCGGCTATTGCAACAACCGCAAAGAGAAGTCCAATGGATTGCGCAAACTGTGGAGGTCGCACATCTTCTGTGCGTACCGGTGACTTCAAACGAGGTTTAATGAGCGAGCGATAGATAAAGGAATACGGTGTGAACTGTGGACCTTTGATCGCACCGATTGCAAAGACAATTGCCTGAAAAGCTGCAATCCATAACGAACCAGTTACAAGTGCAACTGCAAGCACAATTGTTGTAATAGCCGCAGAAAAACGCGGACCACGTGCATCGATCTGAATTGTCTTTTGTAACTTCTCTAACTTCTCTGAACTCATTTTTTCCTCATTTTATGTCGAATAGAAATAATTGTTTTTAACTAACAATTACATTCGACACAAAGCGCCAGCTAAGCGACCGTAATCAATCACACGGCGCTTTGTAAATAAGCTGGTAGAGATGCGTTGCATGGGCATCAGTGTAAAGAACATTCAATCAATTGACCACTTGCGAAAGATTTGCAGTTGCGCGCTCTTAGTGGACCGCAGCAACAGCTGCCAGCACCTGACTGCGCTTAGGTGTACCCATCGCACGCCCAACTTCGACGCCATCACGGTTAAGAAAGAGAGTTGTTGGTGTGGAGAGGATGTTGATCTGGCGAACCAGTTCAAGGTGAGACTCAGCATCGATATGCGCATATCTCACATCAGGCATCGACTGCACCATCTGTTCAAGAAGTACTCGGGTTGCTCGACACGGCGAACAGAAGGCTGATGAGAATTGCACCATGGTGACTCGCTCACCGAGCGGACCGCCAATCTGCTCTGGTGTTAAACGTGGACCATCAATCGTCTTCTTGCGGCGAAATTCTCCACGTGTGCGCTTAAACCACACACCAAATGCGCTGGCAGATAGGAGCACAACGAGGAGTGGAAGTAGCGATTTCACAAGAGTATCCTCGCCTACTTAGAGCAAGTTGGCCAATTAAGAGTTAAACACGTGAGGCGGTGTGAGATGGCAAAGGTATTGCTATTAACAAACTCCACCGGCGCCAGCGCGCAAGTTCTTCCAGCGCTAGGTCTCTTGCAGCACACAATCAAAATTCTTCCAATTGATTCATCAATATTAATTGATGCGCCCGTCATGGATTGCGTATTTATTGATGCTCGCACAGATCTACCTAGCGCAAAAAGTTTCTCAAAGTTACTTACATCTACCGGCGCGAGTGCACCTGTCATTGCAATTACAACAGAAGGTGGCTTGAGCGCATTCACATCTGATTGGGGCGTTGACGATGTCATCCTCGATACCGCCGGACCCGCTGAGATCGAAGCACGTATTCGTATCGCAATCGGTCGTCGTGATGATGCAAATTTTGCAAGTGACCCGACAGCACACGAAATTCGACAAGGCGATGTTGTGATCGATGAAAATACCTACACTGCCAAGATCAAAGGTCGCTCACTCGATCTAACATTTAAAGAATTTGAATTGCTCAAGCACTTCGCGCAACACCCAGGTCGCGTCTTCACTCGCGCACAGCTATTGCAAGAGATCTGGGGCTATGACTATTTCGGCGGTACACGCACAGTCGATGTCCATATCCGTCGCCTTCGTTCAAAGCTAGGTCCAGAGTTTGAAGCAATTATCGGAACAGTTCGTAACGTTGGGTATCGCTTTACTATCCAAAGTAACGGAAGCAACGGAAAAGATAGCCCTGTATCTGAGCGTATCTAATGCGCCATATTTTAAAGTTATCGCGATCTCTACATGATCCGATCGAACATATTCCACATCCATACACTTTCATTACCTTTGATCCGAAAATTCACTCCGAATCTTGGTTAGCCCTTAACAATAAAATCTTTGCCGCCCACCCCGATCAAGGTAATTGGGCGATGGCAGATCTTGAGAACCGCATGAGTGAGCCCTGGTTCGATCCTGCAGGTTTCTTCCTCTGCATTCATGACGATGTCATTGTTGGTTTCTGTTGGACCAAGATTCATCAAGATCTCGTTAACGCAGACCCCGTTGGTGAGTTATATGTAATTGGCGTTGATCCAGAAGAACATGGCAAGGGCATCGGGAAAACAGTCTGCAACGAGGGTTTGATCTACCTGCGCAGCAAGGGCATCAAAGAATCGATCCTCTACGTCGATGCTGATAATGAGGCCGGTAAAGGACTCTACACATCACTCGGCTTTAACTAGACCAAGGGCTTGTTGCAACCACCGTACATTCGCTAAAGACTCTTCAATAGAAGCAATCCCCGAAAAGTTATAGTGGGCAACAATATTGCGATCTGCTGTTGCGGTGTGCAATCTTTGCTCAAAAGTTTTGAAGTAAGAGAAGCTCTGTCGAACTTTATAATCACATGAGATCTGATAAATATAGGGAACCCAAAGTGATGTGTAATGCCTTTTGCTTATTACCCGACTCCAAAAACTCATTGGAAGAAAATCTGCGATCGAATGACCGCTCACCTGGTCTGCTTTTCTTTGTTGTATTCGTGCTTGGTTGAGTTTGTTCCTGAACTTTTGATCCAGAATAATCAAGGAGATCCATGCGTTTACTTGAGAGCCGCTTACTTTTGTAGTCAAAGACGCCGGAATTGTTACTCTAAGTAGTTTTTCTAAAATGCCCAGTTCGACATAGAGCTCGCTGTATTTGATGAGCTCTTGCTTGACTTCCAAACTGATCATGCACAGAGTTTGGTTTAGACATCTGACAAAGAAATCACTCTATCCACAGATTGTCATCGCGTAGTAGTAAACTCTGAGTGTGCCCCGAGATCAGATCACTGGCATTGCTAAATCGCTCGGGGCTTTTTATCTATAGTTTTGTCACAGTCTTGGTGTACAATTGCTATAGCACCCCGAGAACGATCACTGGCTAACGCTAAATCGCTCGGGGACTTTTTATTGCCCAAAATTAGCGAGCGACAAGGTCAGCACAAATACGATCAAAGATCGCAGTGTGCGCATCAACATCAGCTTCGGTTGTAGCAGGTGACATCAACGCCATATTGTGAAATGGCGTCATCAAAATGCCATCATTAAGTAAACGCAGATGAATGTACTGCTCGAGTTCAAAGTCGCCACCATCTGCCGCCTCTTGACCGGTGCGTGGAGCGCTCGGCGCAAAGATGTATTCACCGCGTGCACCTAATCGATTGCAATGCCATGGCAAGTCATACTTTTTAATTGCAGCATCCACACCATCTGACCAACGTGTACCAAGTGCGATCATGTGAGTAAATGCTTCTTTGGTAAGCACCTGACTTAACGTTGCGCGCATCGCTGCCAGCGATAAAGCATTTCCCGCCAACGTAGAACCAATTCCACCAGTATCGATAATTTCTAACTGAACCTTTGCCTTGATCGCATCAGCCACAGCATGTGTCATGCCAAATGTTCCAACTGGCACACCGCCAGCAATTGCCTTACCGATTGTAAAGAAATCAGGCTTAAGACCAAGGTCAGCCGTCATTCCTCCAAAGCCAACTGAGATCGTATGTGTCTCATCAATAATGAGCAGTGCACCGTACTTCTTCGCTAAACCTTGCACCGCAACTAAATAGCCATCTTCTGGCAGCACGATGCCGATATTGGTCATCGCAGGTTCCATCAAGATTGCTGCAACATCACCATGAGCTAACGCCGCTTCCATTGCAGCGAGATCATTAAATTCCACTACTCGTGTGGTCTGCGCGAGATCTACCGGCGCACCGATATTCCCTTCACGCTTGATGGTATTTCCGCTCGTATCAAGAGTTGCAAATGTTTCATCAACGCTGCCGTGATAACACTTATCAATGACAATAATCTTTGAACGCCCAGTGATCATGCGGCAGTAACGAATCACGTGGCGATTAGCATCGGTTGCGGTGACGGTAAATTGCCATAACGGCAGACCGAAACGTTCTGCAAGTTCGGCAGAGACAGTCGATGCATCCTCTGTCGGCAGCATCGCAGTAATTCCCTTGGCAGCCTGGGCTGTAATCGCTGCCACCGTCGCATCTGGTGAATGGCCGGTCATTGAACCGGTATCACCTAAACAGAAATCAATGTAGTCATTGCCATCAATGTCTTGAAAGTGTGCACCTTTGGCACTCTTTACAAAGACTGCGTGATCGCCAGGCCACTTAGCCATCCACGACATTGGAACACCTTCGTGCATGACCTTCTTGGAACGCTCAAACTCCTGCGCAGATTTCTTATGGGTATCAAGAAAGCGCGTATCTTCGAGTGCACGTAGTTTCTTAAGATGCTCGCGATTAATCACTGTAGCCATGGCAATATCTTATGTAATTCGGCACAAATATTTCTAATATTTCTAAATTGCAGAGAATACAAACAACGCTTCTAAGTAATGTTCGCCACGAATACCAAGATTTGCCGCATCTGGCGGAGCTGTCTGTGGTTCTACGCAGATCGCATCTGAATCTTCGGTATAAACAACCCACCATGGCGCATCGGATTCGATATCAATGCGCGCCGCATCTTCCCAAATCAACGCCGGCGTTCCTTGAATACCTGTAAACGCATCATCCCAAGGCTCGCGGCCAGGTGTTATCAATTCAGCGGTAGCAATACCTTCATCATCTCGCTTGAGCATCTTCTCTGCAGAAAATTCAAGTTCGAGTATTCCGCCGCGATCAAGTTCGCGTGGAAACCACGGATGAAAACCTAACCATGCCGGCAAATCACAATCGCCAGCATCGTATTCAAGTGACCAACGGATTGCATCATCTAAAACTTCAACACGTTGTTCAACGGTGGCGCTGCCATATGGTTTTGGCAGATGCAGCAGTGATCGACCGGGACCAATCTCTTGCCACGATGAGACAAAACCAAATCCATGAATTGCATGTGGTGGCATCAGATTTGTTGGCAGTTGATGCACACCCGTTGTTGGTGAAGTAATTAATCCGTCGCGAATTCGCCCAGCCCACGGTGAAAGTCCATACCAACCATAATTAAGAGGCGATCCGCGGAAAGGTAAAGCAAACTCCATCTCGCGCCAGACAACGGATGCAATATTCGCCCCTTGATCATCATCGATGCGAATCTGAAAATCTGCATCATCGATATATTGCATTACTTGCCCGCCTCAATAATCGGTAGCTCATGTTTATATGGTGGTTGTGCACCTTTACGTGAACATGTGATCGCTGCAGCTGCTGCTGCACGCGCTAGAACATCTCGCAAAAGATCTCCACGAAGTTCAATCAGACCATGTGCCAGCATCGCTTCTACAACGATTGCACCGACTGTATCTCCAGCACCCACAGTATCGACAACATCTACCTTTACACCCGCAACTTCAACGCGACCATCTGCGGTATATCCCATAAGTCCATTGGCACCCTGTGTAACAACAACTAAGAAAACTCCATCGTTAATCCAACGCTGAGCCACCTCATCAATTGAGGCCTGCGGAAATAACCACGCTAAATCATCATCGCTGACCTTAATTACTGCAGATAACGCCGCCCATTTCTCAATAGCTGCCTCATATAAATCGCGATCTGGCATGACAGATGGACGAATATTGGGATCAAAGACAATCGGCGCCAACTCGGCAACCGCCATCGCCCAGTCATAGAGCGCGGATGCACCCGGTTCAATCACAGTAACAAGTGTTCCGATATGTAACACCTGTGGTTGATAACGATAAGGATCAGGTAACCACGAAGAGTTGAAATCAAAGGTTGCTGTGCCATCGATTAAGAATTCATATGACGCACTTCCTGCAGCATCAAGTGTTACGGTGGCAGTACATGTTGGCTTATCACTTGCCAACGCCAAATCTAAATTGACTCCATCGTGTAACAATTCAGCTCGCGCGCTCTGACCGAATGCATCAGTTGAAATACCATCGATAAAGTACACATCATGTCCAAGACGTGCCAACGCCTTCGCTGTATTTGCTGGACCTCCACCTACAACAGGACCACTTGGCAAAATATCAATCAGAACTTCACCGCAGACCCAAATACTCACGCAAGTTCGCCCTTGCGCGCTAAGAATTCTGTAACAACTTCGACTGCAAGGAGATGATCTTCTACCTGTGGCAGCCCTGAAATAATTAACATGCCAAGACACCCAAGTCCTGAAACATTGAGCGCCAATGCGCCACCATGTATCGCATGCAACTCTTCTGATAAACCTTTTTCGACATACCAATCAACGCCACGTTCTTCGGCATCTACTCGCTCGTGCAAGGTTGATCGCCCCGTCGCTAAAACAACGCGCGCCTTACGCGCAATCCACGAATCATTCTCTGGCTTTGATCCCGGCAACGATGCGTGAAAAACACTCCACTGCCCCATCTTTACCTCGATCGCAATCGGCGCTTTGCGAGCCCGTCCCAACGCAACCGCAATCTCGCCGATCTCAAGCGCCTCTGCCTGCGTCAATGAAGCCAACATCAATGTCTTTGCCTCAAGCTCAAGGCCCGCACTCGTAAATCCGCCCGTAGTTTCAACCATGGTCCAAGGCTAAGGGTTCTCTGGCTAAATTCATCAATTTGTAACCCATCCTCCCTTTCCGAGTTCAATCCCTGGTGGTAATTTTTTGTGATGAGAAAAATCATCGCCCTCGTCCTTACCGCCTCCCTTTCACTCGTTGGAGTTGGATTCGCACAAGCCGCAAACCCGAAAGCTGGAACAAAGTGTGCGAAGGTAAATCAAAAGGTGACATATTCCGGAAAGACATTTACTTGCGTTAAAAAGGGTAACTCTTTGGTCTGGGATGCAGGCGTACCTGTTGCAAAGCCAGCTGCAGGTAAGACAGTCTCTGAAGGTTTTCTCTGCACTGAAGGAAGTGCGCCAGCAAAAGATGCAAACGGAAATACCCTCTATTGCACTAAAGGTGGAGATGGAAAAAGTTCGTGGCGTCCACAAAGCCAGCAAGGTTCTGGTGGAGGTGCAGGCGCAGGAACCGGTGGCGGTTCTGGTGGCGGTTCTGGTAGCGGTTCTGGTAGCGGTTCAAATACTCAGAACACCGGTTTTAAGTTGGGACAACTAGGTGCAAGTTGTAGCAAGAATGGTGAAATTGCCTGGAATGGAATGATCACCGCAATCTGTAAGAACGGAAAAGTAAGTTATCTCTTAGCAGCAGATGCACCAAAGACGCCTGCAGGTGGTTTCACATCTCGTCCTGAGTGGTATCCAACACTTGCACAAATTCTCGGCGGACCGGGCGCTGCAGAGCCAACGTGTGCGCCATCCTCAATATCATTCATATCTCCGGTTCTTCCGCTCGATCAATTAGCACCAGCAATTCCTTACGGCTTGATGGTTGGTGGACACGTGACACCTATCGATCACGCATATCTCGGTGTGAAAGCTCTCTCTAAGCCAGCTTCACAACTCACGGCATCAGATTATGTTCCAGTTACCGCACCTGCCGATGGAATAATTACTGAGGTTTCAAATCTTGGCGCTCCTAATTCATATCGCGTTGTTATCAATCACGGGTGCAATCTCTACTCGGTCTATATGGTGATGAATAAAGTAACTGGCGTATTAGCTTCTTTGGCAGCACAGGCTGCAACTTCAGGTTATTTGAAGGCGAATGTAAAAGTTAAAGCCGGAGACGAGTTTGGACGCCAAGCAGAGACGATGCTTGACTTCAACGTCTTTGATGGCACCCAATGGTTATCTGGATTCCAAAACATTCAGTCGTATCTAACGCTGGATACATGGAAACCATATACAGCTGACTACCTCCCATTCTTTACTCCATCAATTCGTACAGCGATGGAAGCCCAGCTACAGAAGACGAGTTCACCACGAGTTGGAAAGATCGATCATGATATTTCCGGAACAGCATCGGGCAACTGGTTCTTAGCTGGAACAAATGGATATGCCGGGCGCCTCAATAGTGACTATGAAAATGCAACTGCGATGTTAGGTAGTGGTTCTGTTCCAGGAAAGAATGATTACTCATGGAGCCATTTAGCAATTGCACCACACCAAGTAGATACCAAGGCCTGGGTCTTTTCTTCAGGTTGGTGGAAAGATCCAAAGGGTGATGCTGATCAAGCAGTCCTCGTAGTTGGTCCCGGCCAAGTTGCACCAGATAAGCTCACATCAGCGAGTGGCATGGTTGTCTACAAACTTGCACAACTTTCTTACGCGCCACCTGCAGGAGTTACACCTAATCCTCCAGGAAGTATGGCGCCTTGGCCAGTTGGTTACACAGTCGTCACTGGAGATTCGAGTAAAGGAGTGGTTGCACTTCAAGTTAATCCTGATG